>Ga0102944_1000049_pt1 | contig 91278 bp, 74 predicted proteins | sample SalPonD_shore_MG_FD_78172 | JGI IMG/M metagenome (GOLD analysis project Ga0102944, IMG submission 78172) | Salt pond soil microbial communities from South San Francisco under conditions of wetland restoration - Salt Pond MetaG... | ecosystem: Environmental > Aquatic > Marine > Intertidal zone >... | reverse complement strand
TGCGAACCATGCTGCGGCGAGCCGCCGTTCTCCTGATAGCGGTGTCAGGCCTCGAAGTTGGACATGCCCGTAGAGCGGAAGCATATCCGCCCTTGGTCTGTTCTGCCGCCTGTGCCGCCGGGGGAGTGGTGTGCTGTCTATTCATTGAGGGCGCATGTTACTTCTGCGCCAGCAATTATGACATATGCGTGGGGACCTGTACGGTACTCTAAAGCTGACGTGGCAGTCGACATCGATGTTCACGCCCGTTGCGTTCCGTAGCCGTTCCGGCCGAGGACGTACGATAAGCCACAGAGCTTGGGTATCCCAAGCTCGCAGAGTGGCATTAGCCGCATTGGCCGGCCTGCTTGGGTGCGGTCGAGGCGTTGGCCCGCATGATGCAGCGGTGTCGAACGGGCAGGCCGGCCTGTTCCCGGCTCTCAAAGCCTTGCCGGTAATGCAGATTGTTGTGCCCACCACCATGAGAGCTGGTGAGGCACACTTCATCGATGTGGCTCTGGATTCAAGCCAGAGTGTATACCTACTTGATGAGTCAAGTCGAAGTGTAAAGGTGTTCGATCAAAGCGGCCGGTTCGTGCGGTCCATGCGAGCCGAATCCAACACGACCCATGATCGTACGGTATCTCGCATCCTAGTCTCTGGCGATGGGCGCGTATACCTCCCAGACCCACTCACCCGAAGCGTGGATGTGTTCGGTCCGGACGGTACGGTTGAGGCGGAGTTCCATCTTCCCTCTGGTAGCATACCCACGACTTGGGATGTATTGGCTTCTGGGGACTTAGTCGGTACGTTCTCTCCGATTCCTCCCAATGGAAGACTCAGCCTCCTCGCGTTCCGACCGCCATTGGGACGGTCCGAGACGATTGCCGCTTTATCGGGCCCGCAGCCCGGCATTTTCGGGCACTGGCGCCCCAGTCTGTTCGAAGCGCAAACGATTTGGGCTCTTGCCCCTGGGGACAGCATCGTGGCGGGTGTCAACACTCAAGCAACCATCAGCGTCCTGACGCCGACGGGAAAGTATGCACGCGACTTCCACGTTGGGCTGACCGCTCGCTCCCTGACCGGCGGCGAAAAGCGAGTCACGCGCAACGTGTTCCGCCGGATGCTGCGGACCAGTGGCATGCCAGCCAGTGTCGCTCAGGCCTCCTCATGGCTTACGAGCACTCCTGATATGTATCCTATCTACTGCAGGATCATGGTCGACCCCAAGGGAGTACTCTGGCTGAATCTGCCAGCGACTGCATACGATCTCTCTGGGCGAACCCTTGGCAGTTTCTCACCCCGTCAGCTGGGCTCCGAGCAGTGGGACTTGTTCACTCTCGACGGAGTTCCTCTAGGTAAGGTGCGCTTCCCATCCTCTTTTGTTCCAACGTATGTTCGCGAGGACCTCATCGCCGGCTACTTTCGTAATGACTCGCTCAGCAAGGTGCTAGTTGTTGAAGAATTTCGCATACAGCTTACTCGTGTGAATGGCGATCATGATCGTTCCTGAACAAAGGCACTCGGCGAAGGCAGATTCGGCTGCGACAGAGAAGGGCTCGGTGGCGGCACCTCTCTTAGACCGTGTGTCCAGACCGATCGTTCGAGCCGTATTTTCATGGCTTGATTCGGCGTATGTACTGATACAGGTAGTTCTGAAGAGTTATGGACTTGCGAGTCTGTCGAAGCCGGAACCGCCGGAGCTGTATGCCGATGGTAAGCGATTTCTGGTGCTGCCTGAGCAATCGGGCCGTTGGCCTCGACTTTGTATTCCGCTTCCGGAAGCCGCACTCTTTCAGTTCTCAGCTGAGGGATTCTTTCAGCGACGCGCCATCTGGACGGTTGGCGCCTCGATAACTGAGGTTTGCGCGCATTTTGAAGATGTATTGGCTGATGAGGCCGTAACTAAGACACGACGGATTGGGTCTTGTCGATTCGAGCTTTGGCAGAATTCCATACGTGCTGAGGTCAAGGCGGCAGTAGGGCCAGACGGCGTGGTGCGGATGGCGGTTGGCCAAACCATGAAGGCTGTCAAAGGGCGAGAGAAAACTGCGGACGACCTACGTCTGGAGAGTGATGGCGACCCCCATGCGCTTCCAAGAGATGAGAACCGGACCTAACGTCAATACTGTTCTCGCGCTCAACCCATCGTTGCAACACCCTCGGGGAATCGGAGTCTGTGACTCGACCCGAGAGGAGCGACGGTGCCTGGAGCGAGACTCACGCTGGAGGAACGAGAGATCATCTCCCGCGGGCTGGTGGCCGAGAGGTCCTGCCGAGCGATCGCCCGGGAGCTGGAACGCCCGGCCTCGACGGTGAGCCGGGAGGTGGGCCGAAGCGGCGGCCGGACCCGCTACCGGGCGTGTGCGGCCCATCGGGCGGCGCAACCAAGGGCGCGTCGTCCCCGCCTGCGCAAGCTCGAGCGGTGTCCGAAGCTGCTCCGAGAAGTCGAACGCCGGCTGGAGAAGCGGCACTCGCCCGAGAGACCCCGCATCGGCTCGCCGAGGACTTCCCCGCCGACGAGGACATGCGGATCAGCCACGAGACCCTCTACCGGGAGCTGTATCTGCAGGGCCGCGGGGCGCTCGGGGCCGAGCTCACCGAGGCCCTGCGCACGGGCCGGGCGCGGCGGCGTCCGAAGGGGCCCAACCCGGGCCGGGGCAAGCGCGGCAAGCTCACCGACGTGGTGGAGATCTCCGAGCGGCCGGCCGAGGCCGACGACCGGGCGATGCCCGGCCACTGGGAGGGGGACCTCCTCCTGGGGCGCTCGGGCCGCAGCCAGGTGGGCGTGATCGTCGAACGGAGCTCGCGCTTCGTCCAACTGGTGGCGCTGCCGGAGAACCGGAAGGCACGGACGGTGCGCGACGCGATCGCCGAGAAGATCGCCGAGCTGCCCGAGTAGCTGGCCCGGTCGCTCACCTGGGACCGGGGCAAGGAGATGGCCGAGCACGTCCGCTTCACCGTGGACACCGGGGTCCAGGTCTACTTCTGCGATCCCCACAGCCCGTGGCAACGAGGGACGGCCGAGAACACGAACGGGCTGCTGCGCCGTTACTTGCCCCGCAAGCTCGACTTCTCCACCCTCTCCCAGCAGGAGCTCGACACGATCGCCGCCGAGCTGAACGAACGACCTCGAGAGACGCTGGACTGGAAGACGCCCGCTGAGCGATTTGCCGAGTTCGTTGCAACGACCGGTTGAGCGCGAGAACAGTATTGGGACTAGCCCCCGGCCAGCTTCTTCGTCACGCAGCTCGTGAAGCGGCCGAACATGAAGTCGGCCACGTTCTGCACGATGCCGCCGCGGCCGAAGGAGGCCAGGCGGCCGGACAGGCTCACGGACTGTTGGACGCTCACCCGCGTGCCCCCGCCGTCCAGGGGCTCGAGCCGGCTCTCCATGTGCATCTTCACGCTGCCCGACCCTTTCTCGTCCTTGCCCTGGCCGGACATCTCGACCTCGCGCGCCTCCTCGTCCAGGCGGTCGAAGCGCATCGTCCCGGTGAAGGTCACCCCGATCGGGCCCAGCTTCATGGCCATCTCGCCCCGGTAGGTCCGCTCATCGACCTCCTCCAGGACCTTCGCTCCCGGGAGGCAGTCGACCACCCGCTCCGGGTCGATCAGGAAGGCCCACACCTCCTCGGGCGGCTGCTCCACATCGAACGTCTTCTCGATCGTGATCGCCATGCGGTGCCTCTCCGGGTCCGGGTCTCGGGGCCGACGCGGGAAACCTCGGACGGCGGGACGCCCGGCGTCAACCCGGGACCGGGTCCGGCGCCGGATCGGCCCGCGACCGGGGGCCGTCACGCCACGGAACCCCCCGGCCGGCCGACCGGTTGACCGCACGGTGGGCGGAGCCCCACGTTTTTCAGGGCCAGGAGGTGGCCACCGCGGTCGCCGAGAGCCGGACGCCGCCGGGCCTTCCGAACCGGGCCTCGAGCCCGACGTCCATCCCCACCCGATGACCTGCCACAGTGAACGCACACCAGGCCAGGACGGGAGCGAGCGTGGAAGAGGCCATCCGACAGGTCGCCGAGGCGCTGGAGGCGCAGGGGTACGTGGCCGACCGGGACATCGCCACGGCCGTGCACCTGGCCCGGCGGCTCCGGAAGCCCCTGCTCGTGGAGGGGGAGGCCGGGGTCGGGAAGACCGAGATCGCCAAGGTCGTGGCCGCCGCCTTCGGCATGGAGCTCATCCGGCTCCAGTGCTACGAGGGCCTCGACGTGAACACCGCCCTGTACGAGTGGGACTATCCTCGCCAGATCCTCCGCATCCGGCTGGGCGAGGCGGAGGGCGCCTCGGCCCGCGAGCTCGAGGAGACCATCTTCGACCGCCAGTACCTCCTCGAGCGTCCGCTCCTCCAGGCGATCGGCCGCGAGGAGCCGCCGGTCCTCCTCATCGACGAGATCGACCGGGCGGACGAGGAGTTCGAGGCGTTCCTCCTCGAGCTCCTCTCCGACTTTCAGGTCACGATCCCCGAGCTCGGAACCCTGCGCGCCAAGAGCCGGCCGTACGTGGTTCTCACCTCGAACGGCACGCGCGAGCTGAGCGACGCTCTCCGCCGCCGCTGCCTGTACCTGTGGGTGGACTATCCCTCTTTCGAGAAGGAGCTGAGGATCCTCCACGCGCGCGTGCCGGAGCTCCGCTCGGGGCTGGACGAGGAGGTGGCGCGCTTCGTGGAGCGTCTCCGCGAGGAGAAACTCTACAAGCGCCCCGGGGTGGCCGAGACGCTCGACTGGGCCCGGGCCCTGGAGGATCTCGGCGTCGAGGACCTCGAGCCCGCCACGGTGCGGGCCACGCTGGGCTGCCTCCTCAAGGACCGGATCGACATGGAGTCCATGGGGCCCGCGGAGGTCGAGCGGCTCCTGTCGGCCGCGCTGGCCGGTCCGACCGGCGGGGACGGCGGGGACGGCGCCGCGGGGAGTGAAGCCCGCGGCGTCGGCGGCGGGATGGGCGGCGGCGAAGGGAACGGGCAGTCGGGGGGCGGATGAGCCCGGACCGCGGACGGCGGAGCGGCCCCGAGCTGGAGCCCGGCCGGGCCGACCGCTGGGTGGTCGGCCTCGCGCGGGCCCTGCGCGCCGAGGGTGTCGGGTGCACCCTGCCCGAGTCGCTGGCCGCGCGGGATTCGCTCGAGCACCTGGACCTCGGCGACTCGCTCGACGTCTACTTCGGCCTGCGCGCGGCCCTCCTCTCCGATCCCGCGGACATCCCGGCCTTCGACCGCTGCTTCTGGGCGGCCTGGGGCACGCCCGGCCGCGCGCGGTCGGCCGGGCGGGGCGAGCGGAGGCGCATCCGGCGGACGGACGAGGGCGGGCGCCGCGAGGCGGGACGGCGGACGGGCGCCGGCGACCCGAGCGTCCTCGAGCGCCTCTCGGGCCGGGCGACCCCACCGTCCTCGCGGGCCGGGGACCGCGTGGCCGAGACGAGCGCCTACAGCCCGTCCGAGGGCCTGACGCGACGCTCCTTCGCCTCCCTGGACGAGCGCGGGGTGCGCTCCCTGGAGCGGATCCTGGACCGCGTGGCGCTCAAGCTGGCCACCCGCCGCACCCGCCGCACCCGGCCCGCCCGACGCGGTGGGAGGGTCGACCTCCGGCGGAGCCTGCGCGGGGCCGTGCGCCACGAGGGCGAGCTCGTGCGTCTGGCGCGCCGCGTCCGCCGGGAGGAGAAGCCGCGCATCGTCCTCCTGTGCGACGTGAGCGGCTCGATGGAGCGCTACAGCCGCTTCCTCCTCCGCTTCATCCTGGCCCTCTCGCGCGTCGACGACGTCTCGGCCTTCGCCTTCAGCACGCGCCTCCTGGCGCTCCGGTCGGCCCGGCGGCCGCGGTGGAGGCGGCCGTCCGAGGCCCTGGAAGCCCTGGCCGCCCGCATGGAGGCGTGGCCGGGCGGCACGCGCATCGGCGGCTGCCTGGAGACGTTCGTGGAGGAGCACGGCCGCCGGCTGCTGGGACGGAAGACCGTGGTCGTGATCCTCTCGGACGGGCTCGACCGGGGCGATCCCGCGCCGCTCGAGCGGGCCATGCGGGCCCTCCAGCGGCGCGCCCGGAAGGTGATCTGGCTCAACCCGCTCCTCGGGACCCCCGGTTACGAGCCGGAGGCGAGGGGGATGAAGGCGGCGCTGCCGTACGTGGATGAGTTCGCCCCCGGCCACAGCGTCGAGGCGCTCCGGGACCTGACCCGCATGATCCGCCTGTAGCCGAGCTCGGGCGAGCTCACCCCAGCAGCGTCCCCCGCACCGGGTAGCCGGCCTCGCGCATGACGGTCCACGCCACGGCGGCGCCGGCGAACGTCACCAGGGCGTCGGTCACGTCCACGAATCGGGAGCTCACGAGCACCTGACCGGCCTCGAGCACCAGGGAGAGGGCGAGCGCGGGCAGGAGGCCGGACGCCGGTCCCTCGCGGCGGAGCGGCCACGCGGCCAGCAGGCTTCCCACGGGGACGAACAGCAGGAACGAGATCGCCACATCGCTCACGCTGTACAGGTCCGAGCGCGACCCGAGGCTGGCCATCGGAAGGAGCCGTCGCCAGGCGAGGCCGCCGGACGGGAGCGCCAGGCCGAAGGGCCGCCACGCCCACAGGGCGAGCACGACGGCGTACGCGGCCAGCAGGAGGAGCACGCGGGAGCGCCCGCGCCAGCGGCGCGTCATGGCGGGGACGTACCGGGCCGCCGCCCGGGCGCCGGCGCCGATCGCGGCCGCGTGGACGAGCACGGCCCCGAGGACCACGGGCTGGGCCAGGACCAGGTGGACCGTCTCGCCGCCGACGGCCAGCACCGCGCCCCCCGCCGCGGTCCACGCGGCCGCCCGCCGGTACTCCATCCCGCCCTCGACCAGCGCCGCGACCGCCAGGAAGCCGGCCGGCAGGAAGAGGAGCGCGTCGAGGAGGGGGAGATGGAGGAGGGAGCCGGCGTCCAGGTGGCGGAGGCTCCAGGCCAGCCGCCCGACGGGGCCGCCGTACGCGCCCGGCCTCCCGCTCCGCATCAGGGGGAACGCCGCCTCGAAGGCCACGGCCAGTCCGTAGGCTCCCGCCAGGTGGGAGGCAGGTACGCCCAGGTAGGAGCGCCGGCGCCGCTGGAGCCGGGCGCCGGCCACGAGCCCGAGCGCGACGAGCGCTCCCAGCGCCGAGCCCGCGGTGTTGGTGAGGACGTCCAGGAGGCTCGTGGTCCGCGTGGGCACGAAGACCTGGGCCGCCTCCAGCGCCACGCTGAGGAGGGCGCCGGTCACGGTCGCCAGGAGGACCGGGCGCCGCCGCCGCCCCGACCGGGGGCGGGCGGTCAGCGCCCACAGGAGGCCCCAGCCCGCGAACAGGACGACGTTGCGGACCGCATCCACGACATCCGAGGGCGAGAGCTCGGGGCGGACCGCCGCCGCGAGGACGCTCCGGACGCCCTCCGGCGGCATCCGGAGCACGAAGGGCGACAGCGTCGCCAGGAGGAGGATCGCGGCGTAGGCCAGCCGCGACCCCGATCCGAGGACGAGGCGGAGGAGGCCCCGGCGGCCGCCGGTCGCGCGGGGCCCCGTCCCCGCTTCCGGTCGCCTCAGCCCGCCGCCGCCCGCATCACCGCGCGGGCGGCGATGACCTCCGTCATGGACCGGCGGTAGTCGGCGGAGGCGTGGAGGTCGTCCTGGGGGCTCTCGATCGCGTCGCCCGCCCCGCGGCAGGCCACCCGCACCGCGTCCTCGTCCGCCGGGTCGACGCCGGCCAGCGCCTCCTCGGCCTCCCGCAGGCGCAGGGGCCGGTTCCCGGCGCCGGTGACCGCCAGGCGCGCGGCGCGGCAGGTCGCGCCGTCCATCTCCAGGACCGCGGCCACGCCCACGAGGGCGAAGCCGGAGGCCTTCTGCCGCAGGTACGCGTAGGCCCCGGCCGAGCCCTCGCGGGCCGGGATGCGGGCGCCGGTCAGGATCTCGTCGGGGCGCAGGGCCGTGGTCCACGGCGCCAGGAAGAAGTCGTCGACCGGAATCTCCCGCTCGCCGTCGGGGCCGCGCGCCACGAGGGCGGCGCCCAGGGCCAGCACCGCCGCCGGGATGTCGGCGGAGGGGTCGGCGTGCGCCAGGCTTCCGCCGAAGGTGCCCCGGTTCCGGACCTGGGTGTCCCCCACGGCCGCGGCGGCCCGGGCCAGGGCGCGCGCGCCGCCCGCCAGGAGCGGCGAGGCGGCGACCTCGGCGTGGGGCGTCATCGCCCCGATCGCGACGGTCCCGTCCTCCTCCCGGATGTACCGGAGCCCGCCGACTTTGCGCAGGTCGACCAGCCGGCCGGGGCGCGCGAGCCGGAGCTTGAGGAGCGGGATGAGGCTCTGGCCTCCCGCCAGGATGCGGGCGTCGGGATCGGCGCCCAGGGCCTCGATCGCCTCCTCCAGAGAGGAGGGGGCCACGTAGTCGAACGCGCAGGGCAGCATCTCCTCCTCCTCAGCGGCTCTCGGCGAGGGCGCGCCACAGCTTCTCGGGCCGGGCGGGCATGTCCAGGTGGCGCACCCCCAGGTGCGACACGGCGTCGATCACGGCGTTCATCACGCAGGGGGTGCCGCCGATGGTGCCCGCCTCGCCCACGCCCTTGGCCCCGAGCGGGTTCACGGGCGTCGGCGTGGTGGTGCGGTGCAGCTCGTAGGACGGCAGGTAGGTCGCCTTCGGGATCGGGTAGTCCATGAGGCTCCCGGTGACGAGCTGCCCGCTCTCGTCGTACACCGCCTCCTCGTACAGGGCCTGGGCCACCGCCTGGGCGATCCCCCCGTGGAGCTGGCCGTCCACGATCATCGGATTGATGACCGTCCCGCAGTCGTCGACCGCCACGTACTTCCGGAGGCTAGGCTCCCCGGTGTCCGGGTCGACGTCCACCACGCACAGGTGCGCGCCGAAGGGGAAGGTGAAGTTGGGGGGCTCGAAGAAGCGGGTGGCGGCCAGCCCCGGCTCGACGCCCTCGGGGAGATCGTCGGCCATGTACGCCGCCCCGACCACGTCGCCGAACGCGACGCTTCGGTCCGGCGCGCCCCGGATGCGCAGCTCGCCCTCCTCGAACTCGACGTCCTCCGGGTCGGCCTCGAGCAGGTGGCCGGCGATCTTCCGGGACTTCTCGCGCAGGTCCTCGAGGCACAGCGACAGGGCCGCGCCGCCCACCGCCTGGGCGCGGGAGCCGAAGGTGCCGATCCCCTCGGGGACGTAGTCGGTGTCGCCGTGGGCGATCTCCACCGCGTCCATGGGGACGCCCAGGGCGTCGGCGACGATCTGGGAGAAGGTGGTCTCCTCGCCCTGGCCGTGGGGGCTCACGCCCGTCTTCACGACCACGTTCCCGGTCCGCCGCACCTCGACCGTGCACGCCTCCCAGCCGCCGGCCGGCATGGCCGCGGAGGGGCCGAGCCCGCAGATCTCGACGTAGGTGGAGAGCCCGATCCCCATGATCTCCCCGCGCTCCCGCTTCTCGGCCTGCTCGCGCCGCAGGCCCTCGTAGTCGGCGGCCTCGAGCAGGGCGTCGAGCGCCGCGCCGTAGCCTCCGCTGTCGTACGAGAGGCCCGTGCACGTCTCCGCCGGGAACGCGTCGTCCGGGATGAAGTTCCGGCGGCGGACCTCGGCCGGGTCCACGCCCGTCTCGTCCGACACCAGGTCCATCACCCGCTCGATGATGTAGGTGGCCTCGGGACGGCCGGCTCCCCGGTAGGCGTCGGTCGGCGTCTTGTCGGTGAACACGCCCTTCAGGTCGACCCGGAGGTTCCGGAGCCGGTAGACGCCCGGCAGCATGAGCACCGTGAGCGTGGGGATCACGGGCGTGAGGAGCTGGTGGTAGGCCCCGAGGTCCTGGAGGAGGCGGACCTTCATCCCGCGCAGCGTGCCGTCCTCGTCCGCGGCCACCTCGACCTCGGCCAGCTGGTCGCGGCCGTGGATCGTGGCCTGGAAGCCCTCGGTGCGGGTCGCGGTCCACTTCACGGGCCGGCCCAGCGCGCGGGCCAGGTGCCCGACCAGGGCCTCCTCGGCGTACACGTTGAGCTTGCTTCCGAACCCGCCGCCCACTTCGGGCGCCACCACGCGGATGCTGTGCTCGGGCATCCCGAGCATGAGCGAGAGCTGGGCGCGGAGGAGGTGGGGGATCTGCGTGGTCGACCACAGCTCGAGCTTGCGGTGCCCCCGGTCCCAGCGGGCGGCCACGGCCCGCGGCTCGACCGCGAACGGGATCTGCCGCTGGTTGGCGAGCCGCTGGCGGATCACGACCGGGGCGTCGCGGAAGGCGGCCTCCACGTCTCCGGCCTCGAACGGGAACTCGAAGGCCACGTTGGTGCCGAGCTCCTGGTGCACGAGGGGGCCGCCCTCGGCGGCGGCCTCCACGTCGACGGCCGCCTCCAGCTCCTCGTACTCGACCTCGATCCGCTCGAGCGCGTCGCACGCGGCGAACGCGGTCTCGGCGACGACGGCCGCGACCGCGTCCCCCACGTAGCGCACCTCGTCGACCGCCAGGGGGCGGTGCGGAGGCTCGAGGAGGCCCTCGATCTTGTGCGCCACCGGCAGGCCGCCGACCTCCCCCTCCAGGTCCCGGCCCGTGACCACCGCGACCACGCCGTCCGCCTCCTCCGCGCCGGAGACGTCCAGGGAGACGATGCGGGCGTGAGCGTGCGGGCTCCTGAGGAGCGCGCAGTGGAGCGCCCCGGGAAGCTCCAGGTCGTCCGTGTAGGTGGAGGAGCCGGTGATGAGCCGCGGGTCCTCCTTCCTCCGGACTCGCGCGCCGATCTGCTTGGGCATGGTGGGGGTGGCCATCGCGATCCTCCTCGTCCTCTACTCGGCGGCGGAGCCCATGGCGTCCGCCGCGCGGCGGACGGCCCGGACGATGTTGTGGTAGCCGGTGCAGCGGCAGAGGTTGCCCTCCAGGCCGTGGCGGATCTCCGCCTCGCTCGGGTCGGGGACCTCGGAGAGGAGCTGGTGGGCGGCCAGGATCATCCCCGGCGTGCAGAAGCCGCACTGCAGGCCGTGCTCCTCCCAGAACGCCTCCTGGAGGGGGTGGAGCTCCTCGCCCTCGGCCAGCCCCTCGATGGTCGTGATCTCGCAGCCGTCGGCCTGGGCGGCCAGGAGCGTGCAGGCCTTCACCGCCTTGCCGTCCACGAGCACCGTGCACGCGCCGCACAGGCTGGTCTCGCAGCCCACGTGGGTGCCCGTGAGGTCCAGGACGTCGCGCAGGTAGTGGACGAGGAGGAGGCGGGGGTCGATCTGGTCGGTGCGGTCGCGGCCGTTGACCGTCACGCTGATGGAGGTCGTCATGCAGCCCTCCGTCCGGGCGGGACCGGCGCGGAGCCGGCTTGGCCCGGCTCCGCGCCGATCGTACGATGTACGGGACGAACGGTCCCGGCCGGGCCGCCCGAGACGCACGGGCGGGCTGCCGGGTTCCGGGACCCCGCCAATGTAGGGAACGTCTACCGGGCTGCCAACGGAGGTCCGATGAGCCTCGAGGAAGTGCTGGAGCCGCTCGGCCGCTGGTCGGAGGAGGGCCGCAGGTCCGGGGTGGCCACGCTGGTCCGCGTCCGCCGCTCGGCCCCCCGGAGCCCCGGGGCCCGGTTCGCGGTGAGCGAGGACGGGCGCCTGGCGGGCTCGGTGTCCAGCGGGTGCGTGGAGGGGGACCTCCACGAGCACATCGGCCAGGTGCTGGAGGGCGGGGACCCGCGGCTCCTCCACTACGGGATCACGGACGAGATGGCGGCCGGGGTGGGCCTGGCGTGCGGCGGGGAGATCGACGTGCTCGTGGCCCCGCACGACCCGGAGAGCCCCGTGTGGGAGCGGGCGGCGGACGTCCTCGAGCGGCGGGGGGCCGCTCTCCTCCTCACCGGGCTCTCCGAGGGGATCCGGGGCCGGGTCCTGCTCGAGGAGGCGGGCGGAGGACGCGCCGGGAGCCTGGGCGGCGCGGCGCTGGACGAGGCCGCGATCGAGGCGGCCCGGCCCCTCCTGCGCACGGGCGGCACCGACGTCCTGGAGCTCGACGAGCCGGAGGCGACGGTGTTCGCCGAGGCGTACCTGCCGCCGCCCCGCCTGGCCATCGTGGGGGCGAGCCCGGTCGCGCAGGCGCTCTGCCACCTGGCCGCGTGGCTCGGGGACGAGGTCACGGTGGTCGATCCGCGCGCCGCCTTCGCCGACCCGTCGAACTTCCCCGAGGCGGCCCGGGTGGTCGAGGCGTGGCCGGAGGAGGGGCTGGCCGAGGCGGGCCTGGACCGCTGGCTGGACGTCGTGGTCCTGGCGCACGACCGCAAGCTCGACGTCCCGGCCCTCGAGGCCGCGCTCCGGGCGGGCTGCCGCTACGTGGGCCAGATCGGCGGGGGCCGCACCCAGCGGCTCCGGAGGGAGGCGCTGGAGGCGCGGGGCCTCGGGCCCGATCGGCTGGACCGCATCCGCGGTCCCGTCGGCCTGGACATCGGCGCGCTCGGACCGCGGGAGATCGCCGTCTCGATCCTGGCCGAGCTCGTGGCGGTGAGGCGGGGAAGGGCGTGAGCCCGCCGCGGGTGGCGGGCCTCGTGCTCGCCGCGGGTACCTCCAGCCGTCTCGGGGCGGGATCCAAGCTCCTCCTCCGCGTCGGCGGCGAGCCCGTGATCGCGGGCCCCGTGAAGGCCGCGCTCGCGGCCGGCCTCGCCCCCGTGCTCGTCGTGCTCGGGTCCCGGGCCGAGGAGGTGCGCACCGCGATCCTGGAGGCCGTGGGGGAGGGTCCGGGCGGCGGGGAGCCTCCGGGAGCCTCCGGCGCCGAGCCTCCCGACGCCTCCGGGGCTTCCGAGCCGGGAGACGGGGGCGGCGCTCCCGCCGGCGCCCTCCGCTTCCTGGTCGTGGACGACCCCTCCCGCGGGCAGGGCGCGTCGCTGGCGGCGGGCGTGGGCCGCGTGGCCGGGGATCCGTCGGTGGCCGCGATCGCCGTGATCCTCGGCGACGAGCCCCGGCTCTCCGCGGACGCCGTGCGCCGCGTGGTCGGCGCGTGGCGGCCGGGCGGCCCCGCGCTCCGGGCCCGCTACCGGGACCGGCCCGGCCACCCCGTGGTCTTCGGCCGGGGATGGTTCGAGGACCTCGCCGCCCTGGAGGGCGACGAGGGCGCGCTCCGGCTCCTGGAGGAGCGGGCCGGGGACGTCCGCGAGGTGGAGACGGGAGCGGACGCGCCGGCGGACGTCGACACGCCCGCGGACTACCGGCGGCTCGCGGAGGAGCCGGGATGAGGGTCCCGGGGCGGGCGCTCGCCGCGATGCCGCTCGCGGTGCTGGTCGCGATCGCGCCCGTGGCCCTCGCCGCCGTCCTCGCAGCCGGCTGCCGGCGCGTCGACCGGGGCCGGGGTCCGGCCGACGTCGTGTACGCCGCGTCGCTCGCGGCCGCCATGGAGGACGGGATCGGCCCCGCCTTTCGCCAGGCGACAGGACGGGGCTTCCGCGGCGTGGCGCGCGGCTCGACGGCCGGGGCGCACCAGATCCGGGACGGGGTGGTCGCGGCCGACGCCTACCTCACCGCCGACCCGGGGACCCTGGAGACCCTGGGCCCGGCGGACCCGGGCTGGGGCGTGGCCTTCGCCACCGGCCAGCTCTCCCTGGGCTACCGGGCCGGCGGCCGCTTCGCGCCGGCCCTGGACAGCGCGGCCCGCGACCTCCTGCCGTGGTGGAAGGTCCTCCTGCGGCCCGGCTTCCGCTTCGGCCGCACCGACCCGGCGCTCGATCCCAAGGGCTACCGGACGCTGTGGCTCTTCCGGCTCGCGGCGCGCCACTACGGAGTCCGCGGCCTGGACGACAGCCTCCGGGGCGGGGAGGACGAGGTCTTCCCCGAGGAGCAGCTCGCGGCCCGGGTGGAGACCGGACAGCTGGACGCTGGCGTCTTCTACCGGTCGGAGGCCCGGGCGCAGGGACTGTCGGTGGTCCCCCTCCCGCCCCAGGTCGACCTGGGCGACCCGGCGTACGACAGCCTGTACCGGACGATGAGCTACCGGGCCGCGGACGGGACCGTCTTCCGGGGCGGGACGATCCTGTACGTGGGGACGGTGCCGGCCAACGCCCCCGATCCGGCGGTGGGCCGGGCGTTCCTGGCGTTCGTGCTTTCGGAGCGGGGGCGGGCCGAGCTCCGGTCGAGGGGCTACGAGCCGGCCGCCGCGGCGGTCGGCGACACGACGCGGATGCCGCCGTCCGTGCGCGGGGCCGTGGCGGCGGGCGGCGGCCCGTGACCTCCGGGACGGCCCCGTGAGCGCCGCGGGATCGAAGCGGACGGTCCTGGCCGCGCTGGCGGCCAACCTCCTCATCGCCGTGACCAAGTTCGTGGCGGCTGCGGTGAGCGGGAGCTCCGCCCTGTTCTCCGAGGGCATCCACTCGGTCGTGGACACGGGGAACCAGGCGCTCCTCCTCCTGGGCATGCGCCGGGCCCGGCGGCCCGCCGACGAGGAGCACCCCTTCGGCCACGGCCGGGAGGTGTACTTCTGGAGCTTCGTGGTCGCGATCCTCGTGTTCGCGGCCGGGGCGGGGGTGTCCCTGTACGAGGGCGTCGTCCACATCCTCGAGCCCGAGCCCATCCGCGAGCTGGCCGTGAACTACGTCGTCCTCGGGCTGGCCATGGTGTTCGAGGTCGCCTCCCTGTGGGTGGCCGGCCGGGAGTTTCGGGAGCGGAGCCGCGGACGCGGCTTCGTGGAGACGGTCCGGGAGAGCAAGGACCCGACGGTCTACACGGTCGTGCTCGAGGACTCGGCGGCGCTCGCGGGCGTGCTCCTGGCCCTCGCCGGCAACGTGGCCTTCGCCGTGACCGGGGACCCCAGGTGGGATGGGCTCGCCTCGGTGGCCATCGGCGTCCTCCTGGCCGGCGTCGCGGCCTGGCTGGCCCGGGAGACCCAGGGGCTCCTCATCGGCGAGGGGGCGCGGGGGACCGTCCTCGAGCGGATCCGCGAGGTGGCCGGCCGGGAGGAGGGGATCGTGGCGCTCCGCGACCTCAGGACCATGCACCTGGCGCCGGAGGAGATCCTGGTCACCCTCATCGCGGACTTCGAGGACGACCTCCCGGCCAGCGAGGTCGAGCGCGCCACGGGCCGGCTCGAGGCGCGCATTCGCGGGGAGATCCCCGAGGTGCGGTGGGTGTTCGTCGAGGCGGACGGCGGCACGGCGGCGGGCGAGAACGAGCGTGGAACGGCGGGGGTGCACGGCGGTCCCGCCGACGCTCCGGATGCCGGGCCGGCGGGCCCGGACGACCGGAGCGGGGACCCGCCTCCGGAGGCGAGCTCCCGGGGCTGAGGGCCCGCGTCCGGCGACGGGTGCTCGTTGCGAGCGGCCCGACCAGACGCTACCTGCCTCCCTATGTCCTTCCGGAAGATCTCGGCCCTCGTCCTCCTCGTCCTGTGGATCGGGGCGCTCCTGTGGCAGGCCCGGCGGCTCTATCTCCGTCCGGAGGCGGAGCGGCTGGCGGCGGCGGCCAGGACGCTCCCGCCGGGCGTGGCCTACTACCGGGTCGAGAGGGGAGGGCACCGGGTCGGCTGGGCCCAGAGCGAGATCGACACCCTGCCGGACGCCTCCGGCTTCCGGCTCTCCGACCGGATCGTGGTCGAGTTGGGCGCGCTGGGCGCCAGCCTCGGCGACAGCTCCGCCGTCGTCCCCCGGGGCCGGCGGCGGTCGGGCGCTGCCGCGGAGGTGCGCTCCGAGGCCGAGGTCGGGCCGACCCTGGCGCTCCGCTGGTTCCGGGCGACCTCCACCGGCCTGCTGGGCGGACTCTCGGCCCGCGGCGAGGTGGTCGGGGACTCTCTGCTCGTCCTCTCGGCCCTCGACTCGGCGGGCGCCCCGGGCCGCGCCGACACGGTGCGGATCGACGGTCCGATCGTGTTCGAGAACGCCATCCCGCTCCGGTTCGCCGCGGAGCAGGAGGCCGAGCCCGGGGACAGCGTCCTCATCCGGACCTTCGACCCCATCCGCATGTCGTCGCGGACGGTCGCGCTCCACATCCTGGACCGCGCCACGCGGACCTTCCCGGACAGCGCCGCCCTGGACACGGCCACGGGGACGTGGGAGGTGGCCGGCCGCGACACCGTGCAGGCCTGGAAGGTGGGCCGCGACGTGGGCGGGGTGAGCTTCACCTCGTGGATCGACGAGGATGGGCGCTTCCTGGAGGCCGAGGTGGGCGGGCTGAAGCTGGTGCGCACGGCTTTCGAGCTGGCCTACTACGGCCGCGGCGCGGCCGGGGCGGAGGCCCCGCAGGACACGACGGCGCCGGCCGGCGGACGGGACGCGCCGGCCGGCGGCGCGCCGCGGCGGCGGGCGGCTCCGGACAGCACGTCGAAAGGGGGAGGGGACGGGGGATGATCCGCGTGGAGGGGCTGGTCAAGACGTACGGTGACTTCGTGGCCGTGGACGGCCTGGACCTCGAGGTCGGGAGCGGGGAGATCGTCGGGCTCCTGGGCCCGAACGGCGCCGGGAAGACCACGACCCTGCGGGTCATCGTCGGGATCCTCGAGCCCGACGCCGGCCGGGTCCTGGTCGAGGGGCACGACGTCCGCCGCCGGCCGCTCGAGGCCAAGGGCCGGCTCGGCTTCGTCCCGGACCGCCCCTACGTGTACGACAAGCTCACGGGCGAGGAGCTCCTCCGCTTCGCGGCGGCGCTCCGCGGGCAGCGGGGGCCGGAGGTCGAGGCCCGCATCGACGAGCTGCTGGACCTGTGGGATCTGGAGCCGTGGCGGGACGAGCTCGTGGAGTCCTACAGCCACGGGATGCGCCAGAAGCTCATCCTCTCCTCGGCGCTCGTCCATCGGCCGGGGGCCCTGGTCATCGACGAGCCGATGGTGGGCCTGGACCCCACGGCGGCCCGGCTCCTGAAGCGGCTCCTGCGCGGCTTCGCGGACCGCGGGGGCTGCGCGCTCATCTCGACCCACACGCTGGAGTTCGCCGAGGCGCTGTGCGACCGGCTGGCCGTCATCCGGGAGGGCGCCATCCTGGCGCGGGGGACCATGGAGGAGCTTCGGGCGCAGGCGGAGACCGAGAGCGGGGATCTCGAGGAGGTCTTCCTGCGGCTCGTGGGCGGCGTGCAGGAGCGCCGGATCGCCCGCGCGATCACCGGGGAAGCGGCGGACCGAGGACGGTCGTGAAGCCGCTCCGCGAGCTGGGCTGGCTCCTCCGGGTCAAGCTCCTCTCCTCGCTCGCGCGGGGCGAGAGGGCCGAGGGTCGCGCCGGGAGGCTCCTCCTCCTGCTGGCGGTGGGCGGGGTGACGCTGCCCGGCGTCTACCTCCTCCTGGTCCGCTTCCTCCGCTCCCTGCGCGGCACCGAGGAGGTGGGGCCGCTGCTGGCGGCCAAGCTGCTCGGCCTCGGGCTCCTGCTCCTCCTCTCCATCCTCCTCCTCTCGAACCTGATCGGGGCGCTCTCGAGCTTCTTCCTGGCCCGCGACCTCCCCACGATCCTGGCCGCGCCGGTCGACTGGCTGGCCGTGTACGGCGCCCGGCTCACCGAGACGCTCGTGAGCTCCTCCTGGATGGTGGTGCTCGTGCTGGCGCCGGTGCTCGCCGCCTACGGGAGGGTGTGGGACGCGGGGATCCTCTTCTACCTGTGGGCGCTCCTCCTCCTCGTCCCCTTCCTGGTCATCCCCGCCGCCCTCGGGAGCGCGGTCACGCTCCTCCTCGTGAGGGTGTTCCCGGCGCGACGGACCCGCGACCTCCTGGGGGTCATCGCGGCGGGGGGTGTCGCGCTCCTCGTGCTCGGACTCCGGGTGCTGCGGCCCGAGCGGCTCGTGAACCCCGAGGGATTCCGGAACCTGGTCGACTTCCTGGCCGTCCTCCGGGGCCCGTCCTCGCCCTGGCTTCCCTCGGAGTGGGTCTCCGGGTCGGTGATGGGCTACCTGCGCGGAGGAGCCGACCCGTTCCTCCTCTTCCTCCTGTGGAGCACGGCGGGCGGCCTCCTGGTGGTCGGCGCCGCCCTCCACGCGCGCTTCTACCCGACGTGCTTCACCCGGGCCCAGGAGGGGAACCGCCGGAGGCTGCGGTGGGGGAGCGTGTGGCGGGCCTTCGAGAGGCTCCTCGGGCCCCTGGGCATCCAGCGGCGGGCGCTGGTGCTCAAGGACGCGCGGATCTTCTTCCGGGACGCGACGCAGTGGTCGCAGCTCATCATCCTGGGCGTGCTGGTGGTCGTCTACGTGTACAACATGAGGGTGCTTCCCCTCCGCTCGAGCGAGGCGATCGGGCGGTTCCTCTCGTCGCTGGTCGCTTTCCTGAACGTGGCCCTGACGGGCTTCGTGCTGGCCGCCGTGTCCGCCCGCTTCGTCTTCCCCTCGCTGAGCCTCGAGGGCAGGACCCTTTGGCTGCTCCGCTCCTCGCCCCTCCCGGCCGCCACGCTTCTGTGGTCCAAGTTCTGGTCGGGGCTCGTCCCGCTCCTCATCCTGGCGCTGGCGCTGACCCTTCTCACCACGACGGGGCTCGGCGTGGGGCCGCAGGTGACGCTCCTGTCGGTGGTCACGATCGTGGGCCTGACCGCGAGCTTCATCGCCCAGGCGCTCGCCTGGGGGATCGCTTACCCGCAGTTCGAGAGCGAGAACGCCGCGCAGATCCCGACCTCCCTGGGCGGGCTCCTGTTCATGCTGAGCGCGCTCGCCACCCTGGGCGTCATCGTGGCGTTCCAGCTGTGGGCGCTGCAGGACTGGGTGCGGAGCGGGCTCCCGTGGCGCGAGGCCCGGCCGCCGGCCCCGATCGAGCTCGGGTCGGCGGCGGCGTTCACGCTCGCCGTGTGCGCGGTGACCGGGATCGCGGCCTATCGGCGCGCCCGGCGCAGGCTCGAGGCCCTGGAGGTGTGAGCCCGGCCGGGGCCGCCGCCGCGAGGCGGGGCGGCGGCCCCGGGCGCGACGCGTCGAGATCCGCACCCCCCCGCGAGCCTCGCGCGGCCCGCACGTCCGCGGAACGCCCTCAGCGCTCGCGGTGGATCGGCCACCGGTCCACGACCTCCTCGCCCACGACCGCGTGGTACGCGTCGAAGCAGGCCGCGGCGAGGCAGGAGTGGTTGGGGAGGATCCGGACGCGCGTCCCGTGGGGGAGGCGTCCCTCGACGATCCCGTGCTCCTGGCTCAGCGAAACGAGCCGGACGTCGTCGCGCAGGGCCCCCGCCCGGTAGTCGCCGAAGATCCGGCCCATCGAGCGGGGCGGGTCGCCCGGCCGTGGCTCCGGCCCGGGATCGGCCGACAGTGCCAGCGCCCCGGCGTCCACCACGCAGCGGTCCGCTCCCGGCCGCGAGGAGACGACGGTGGCGGCGACCGTGAGGGCGCAGTCGGCCGCCCCGCAGGAGCCGAGGACGACCTGGGTGTGGTCGAAGAAGGCGTAGTTGCCGGGCCGGGCCTCGTCTACGCCCTCCAGGCTCCGGGCGGCGGACATGGCGGGGGTCGATCCGACGCTCACGGCCGGGACCTCGAGGCCCTCCGCCCGCAGGCGCTCCGCCGCCGCCGCCATGACGCTCCTCTCCTCCTCGGCCACCGCGGCCAGGGCGTCGCGGCCCCGCGCGTGGTAGCCCTGGCCGGAGTGGGTGAGGATCCCGTCGAAGGAAAGGCGGGAGGCCTCCGCCAGGCGCCGGGCCACGTCGACGAGGTCCGGTCCGCCGGGGTCGACGCCCGAGCGCCCGTAGCCGCAGTCCACCTCGAGCCACACGTGGAAGGGGTGTCCCGAAGCCTCCAGCGCGCCGACGGCCTCCGCCCCGTCCACCGTCACGCGCAGGCGGGCCTCCCGATCGATCGCGGCCGCCTCCTCCTCCCGTCCCGGGATGACCGGGAAGGCCCACGTCATGTCCCCGAATCCGTCCGCCGCGAAGGCCCGCGCCTCCTCCAGGGTGGAGACCGTGATCCCCGCGGCGCCCGCCTCCCGCTGCAGGCGGCCGATCTCCAGGCACTTGTGCGTCTTGACGTGGGGGCGGAGTCGGACGCCGAGCTCGGACGCACGGGAGGCCATGCTCTCCAGGTTGGTCTGCAGGACCTCCAGGTCCACCAGGAGGGCGGGAGTGGGCAGGTCGTGGATCGTCGTCATGGCGTCGCTCCGGCGCGGTTCGGGGGACGGGCCCGGCCTCTCCTCCGTGCCGGGCGCGCTCGGGGCCCAAGCTAGAGGCGGTGCGGCCGGGGCGCAGGCGGGAAGGGGGCCCGGCACGCGGCCGGGACCCGGGTCCCGGCGGGAGGCGGAGGCCGCTCCGCGCCGGGACCGCTGGACCCTCGGGCGCCGAAGCCGCATCGTGCGCGGCGGGACGGAGGGGCCGCCGCGGGACCGATCGGGAGGGCAGGTTGGCACGAACGGGCGGAAGCCGGGCGGGAGGCGGTCTGCCGCGCGCGTTCTACGCGCTGGCGGCCGTCCTCGTCCTCTACTTCCTTCTCCCGCTCCTCCTCTTCCTGCCGGACGTCTCGGCCGCGCGGCTGGCCGCCGAGCTGGCGTCCGGGGAGCTGGGGCGCGCGGTCCTCGTGTCGCTCGGGAGCGCCACGCTGGCCACGGCGCTCACCGGCGTGGCCGGCATTCCGCTCGGCTACCTCCTGGCCCGGGACGCCCTCCGGGCGGGGCGGCTCGTCCGGGTGGTGGTCCTCGTCCCGCTCGTGCTGCCCCCGATCGCGGCGGGCGTCCTCCTCCTGAACGTGTTCGGGCCCTCGGGCCTCGTGGGAGGGCTCCTGGCGGCGGGGGGCTGGACGTTCGTGAACGCGTTCGGTGGCATCGTCCTGGCCCAGTGCTTCGTGGTGGCCCCGTTCGTGGTGCTCTCCTCGGAGGCGGCCTTCCGGGCCCTGGATCCCACGCTGGAGGAGGCGGCGGCCACGCTGGGCCAGTCGGGAGGGCGCGTCTTCCGGAGGGTGGCGCTCCCGCTCGCGCGCCACGGACTGGCGGCGGGCCTCGCCCTGGCGTGGACGCGGGCCGCCGGGGAGTTCGGCGCGACGATGGTGATGGCGTACCATCCGCACTCGCTTCCCGTCTACCTGTGGGTCCAGCTCACGAGCACCGGCCTGGGCGCCGCGCTCCCGGTGGCGCTCGTGGCGCTCGTCCTGGCGGCCGGGGTGCTGGCGGCGGCGCAGTGGGCCGTGGGCGGCGAGAGCGCGCCGGCCGCGGACCGGGCGCTCCGCGGCCCGGCCCGGGATCGCCCGCCGGAGGAGCGCCCGCCGTTCCCCGCGCGGCCGGCGGCCCCGCCGGAGGCGACGTCCGGCGCGGAGCCGGCGCCTCCGGCCGCCGGGGGCGTCCCCGTCCTCGCCCTCGAGGCGGAGCACGGCCTGGGCTCCTTCCACCTCGAGGCCAGCCTCGAGGTCGGCCGCGAGATCGTCACGCTGTTCGGGCCGTCCGGGGCCGGGAAGACGACCCTCCTCAGGCTCGTGGCCGGGCTGGACCGGCCGCGGCGGGGCCGCATCCGCGTGGCCGGGACGACGGTGTTCGCCTCGCCCGACGGGGAGGCGGAAGCGGGAGACCCGGCAGGCACCTGGGTCCCGGCGGATCGGCGTCCCGTCGGCATGGTCTTCCAGCAGCCCGCGCTCTTCCCCCACCTCACGGTGCGCGAGAACGTCCTCTTCGGCCGCGAGCGCGCCGGGGGGGCGCTCGAGGAGGCCGGCGAGCTCCTGCGGATGGTTCGGCTCACGGGGCTGGAGGAGCGGCTCCCCGCAGAGCTCTCGGGCGGGCAGCAGCAGCGGGTGGCCCTGGCCCGGGCGCTCCTCCGCCGGCCGGCGGCGCTCCTGCTGGACGAGCCGTTCTCGGGGCTCGACAGCAACATGAAGGAGCAGCTCCTGCTGGACGTTCACGCCATCCAGCGTGCCCGCGGGCTGGGCGTGCTCTACATCACCCACGACCTTCGGGACGCGTGCTCGCTGGGCGACCGCATGGCCGTCATCGCCGACGGCCGCATCGCGCAGGTCGGACCCCCGCTCGAGGTCATCCGCCGTCCGCTGAGCCTGGACGTGGCGCGCTTCGTGGGGACCCGGAACCTCCTGCCCGGACGGGTGGCGGGACGCGAGGACGGGTGCCTGCGCCTCCGCCTGCGGGGCGGCGCGCCGCTCCTGGCGCCGGCGTCCGACGGCTTCGGGGAGGGCGACCGGGTCGTGGCCTGCGTGCGGCCGGAGGCCGTCGACCTCGTGGATCCGGACGGGCCGCCTCCCCCGGGCCCCGGGCTCCTCCTTCCCGGGAGGGTGGTCCTCGAGAGGCTGCGAGGCGCCACCTCGACCCTCACGCTCGAGCTCGAGCGCGGCCCCGAGGCCTCCGCCGACGGATCCGGTCCGCTCCGTCTCGAGGTCGAGGTCCCGGTCCGATCCTACGAAGCCCTGGGCGGCGGCCGCCGGCAGGTGTGGCGGCTCCACATCCGCCCTTCGGTGGTCCACCTCCTCGCGGCGCCGCCCGGCTTCGATACGAAGATGTGACGCGAGGGCCCCATCGCTCGTCGACGGTGTGAGCGCGGAGGTCGGGGCGGCGGCGTGAACGCGCCGGCCGCCGATGGCCGGATGGCCCGCGTCGATCGGGGTCGGACGAACAACTTACGCCAAGCCAAGCAGATGGAGGTTGGACCGATGCCAGGTGAACGCCACTCGAACGCGAGGAAGTGGATCGGCGGCGGGTTCGCGGCGCTGGCCGTGGCGGCCGCGCTGGCGCTCGGGGCCTGCGACCAGTCCCCGACGTCGCCCCTGTCCGGATCGCCCACGATGACGCTGCTCCTCAAGGACGCGCCCGGCGAGGTGGCGCACGCGTGGGTCAGCGTGAGCGAGGTCTACCTGCAGGGCTCCGAGGGGAGCGACGCCTCCCGGGGCGGCCGGACGGTCCTGCTGGACCAGCCCACCGGTCTCATCGACCTCACGGAGCTGGCCGACAGCACCGTGACGCTCGTCGAGACGAAGGCCGTGACACCGGGGACCTACTCGCAGCTCCGCTTCGTCATCGACGGTGCGGTGCTCGAGACGACCGACGGCATGGTGTACTCGCTGAACGGGGCCGTGCCGCCGGACGACGCCGAGGTGACCGGCGAGCTCAAGTGCCCGAGCTGCGCGCAGTCGGGCCTCAAGGTGAACCTTCCGGGCGGCTCGCTCGACCTGGCCGAAGGGGAGACGATCGTGACCCTGGACTTCTCGGTCGACGAGAGCTTCGGCCACGTGGCCGGAGGGTCGGGCATGTGGGTCATGCACCCCGTCATCCACACGTCCACCGTGGAGCCGGGCCCGGCGGTGGCGAGCGGCGCGATCGCCGGCGCGGTGTCGGTGGCCGACTCGGTCGAGTTCCCCGACTGCGACGGGGCCACGCGCACGATCCAGGACTTCGTGCCCACCGCGACGGCGTCGATCGACGGATCCGACTCGACCGCGACCGCCATGGTGGCCGAGGACTCGACCTACGTGATGAGCGACCTACCGCCCGCCCGCTGGGGCCTGGGCTACCAGGAGAAGGTCGGGTTCTCGAGCGGCGACACGCTGATCTTCGCCGCCGAGCCGTCCGCGGACTCCGTGGACGTGACGGCGGGAGACACGGCGACCGCCGACTTCGAGATCCTGAACGCCACGTGTCAGGCGGCTTCCTCCTCCGGCTGATGGACGGCCGGTAGATGCTCCGCCCGGGCTCTTCGACGTTGTCCGCCGCCGGTTCGACCGCCATGTTGACGGTCGCGCCGGCGGCGGGCTGCGTCCCCCGTCCGGCCCACCGGAACGGCAGGGGAGGAGCCACGCGGCGGCATGCCCGAGACGGGGAGAGAGGAACTCACCGATGCCGAGATCGTCCGTCACGTGCTGGACGGGCGTCCGGACATGTACCGCCACCTCGTGGAGCGGTACGAGGATGTCCTCTACAGGCACGCGGTGCGGATGGCCAGCCGGTCGGACGACGCCGCCGACCTGGTGCAGCGGGCGTTCGTGAAGGGGTTCCGCAGGCTCGAGGACTGCCGGCACCCGGAGAAGGTGGGGGGCTGGCTGTTCCGGATCACGGCCAACCTCTGCAAGGACTACCTCAAGGACCGGCGACGGGACGAGGTGGCCCTGGACGACGCCCCCACGCTGGCGAGCGAGCGGGGCGATCCGGACGTGGAGCTCGACCGGAGCCAGCTCGGGTCCGACCTGGAGCGGGCGCTGGAGAGCCTCACCGAGGACCAGCGCGAGGCCTTCGTGCTGAAGCACGTGCAGGACCTGTCGTACGAGGAGATGTCCGAGATGCTCGAGGTGTCGGTGCCGGCGCTCAAGATGCGCGTGCACCGAGCCCGTGAGGAGCTCCGGGAGCTGCTGAGCGAATACCAGTGAACGAGAAGCTGAAGAAGTACCTGGATGGGGAGATCGGGGTCGAGGATCTCGCGCCCGAAGAGCGCTCCGAGGCGGAGGCCTGGGGACGTCTGTTCCGGACGATGCGCGAGGCGTCGGCGGTCCGCGCGCCCGGGACGCTCCTGCGGGACGTCATGTCGGCGGTCGAGGAGGAGGCCGCCGGGAGGAGCTCGGCGGGGAGCGCCGCGCCCCCGCACGAGCGGTCCCCGGAGGGCTCCCGCGAGGAGCGCGCCGGGTGGGCCCGCGCCCTGGGCTGGCTCGTCCGGCCGGTTCGGATCCCCGTTCCGCCGGTCGCGGCCCTGGCGGCCGCGGCGCTCGTGGCCCTGGTCGTGTGGCCCTCGGAGCGGCCGCCGGCGCCTCCGACGGACTCGAGCGCGGTCCGGCCGGCCAGCCTCACCACGCCCGAGACGGGCGGTCCCCAGGTGTACGTCGAGCTCAGCCTGCGGGCGGGCGACGCCTCCTCGGTGGCCGTCGCGGGCGACTTCACCGACTGGCGTCCGACGGTCCAGCTCCGGGATCCCGACGGCGACGGCGTGTGGACCGCGCTCGTGCCGGTCGGGCCGGGCGTCCACCAGTACATGTTCGTGGTGGACGGAAGCCGGTGGGTGACGGACCCGGACGCCAGTCGGTACGTGGACGACGGGTTCGGCCACAGGAACGCCGTCCTGGCGATCTCGCCGCCCGCGGGCACCTGACGCGGGGTGGGGGTCCGCCGAGCGCTCTCCCTCCTGCTGCTGGCCGGCGCGCTCCCGGCGCTGTGGCGGCCCGGGGCGGCCGCCGCCCAGGAGCTCCGGGCCGATGCGGACCTGGGCTTCTCGCGCGCGCAGCCGCCCGCGGGGTCCGGCTCCGAGCCGGCCACGTACGTGCTGGGGGGGCTCCGGGCGCTGGCCCGTCCGGGAGGCGGGCCGCTGAGGCTGCTCGGGAGCCTGTACGGGGGACTGGGTCTGGGCTCCGGCGGAGGCGATTGGGCCGCGCTCACGCTCGGGGGCGGCTGGCGGACCGCCGTGGGCCCGCGTCTCGGGCTCGACCTCGAGGCCGGCGCGTCGGCCTCGGTCGTCGGCGAGCCGACGGCCTACCGGGCCCTGAGCCTGGAGACGCGGCCGGAGCTCCGCTTCGCGCTCGGTCCGGCCGAGCTCCTCCTGCGGGGCCGGGCCGCCGTCGGAGGCTCCCGCCGGCCGGGGCGGCGGGTGGACCGGCTGAACCTGGTCGTGCCCGAGACGGGCTCGCACCTGTGGCTGGCCGGTGGCGGCCCCGGGGTCCGCTTCGGCTCCGCGAGCCTCGGGGTGACCGCCCGCTTCGAGGCGTACGACGGCGGCCTCGGGAGCTACAGGACGGGGTCCCTGGAGCTCGACGGGAGCCGCGGTCCGGTGGACTGGGGCGCCTCGCTCGGGGTGTGGGACACGCCCTCGGGCACCGAGGCGGCCGCGTCCCTCCGGGTGCGGATCCCCGTGGGAGGTGGCTGGTCGGTGTTCGGCTCGGGCGGCCGCTCGGAGCCGGATCCGGTGCTCGGGACGCCGCCGGCCACGTACGCCGTCGGCGTGGCCAGCCGGAGGATCGCGGTCGTGGAGACCGAGCGTCCGGAGCTCTACAGGGTGCTGCGCTCGGGCTCCAGGCCGACGATCGAGTTCAGCGTGTCGGCGCAGGACGCGGACAGCGTGGCGGTGGCGGGTGACTTCACGGACTGGAGCCCGGTGGCCATGCATCGCGCGGACGGCCGCTGGGTGGTCGAGATCCGGGTGGCGCCCGGCACGTACCACTTCGCGTTCCTGGTGGACGGCCGCTGGTACGTGCCGCCGGACGCGCCGGGCCGGGTGAGCGACGAGTGGGGACGCGAGAACGCTACGCTCGTCGTGCCGTAGCGCGTCGTGTCGGCCGCGGTGACCCGACGGCCCGCTCGGTCGTCTGCGGGATGAACAGTGGTGAGCGGAGAACTCCGGCGCGGCCGGAGATCCTCCGACGTGGCGGGGACGAGGATGTGACTATGGATACGAACAGCAGAATCACAGGCTGGGAGCGCTCCCGGATCGGGTCGCTCGTCGTGGTGGTCGCCGCGTGTACGGCCCTGTGGACGCCCGCGTGGGCCCAGCAGGGGAACGCGCCGGCCACCCGGGCCGACCTGGGAGCCAAGCTCGAGCAGGTCCGCTCTCAGTTCGGGCCGGCCGTCTCGAGCCGGATCGAGGACCTCCTGTCCGACGCCCGGTCGGCCGGCGTCCCCGAGTCCCTGGTCCTGGACAAGGCGCTCGAGGGGGCGGCCAAGGGCGTGCCGGGGCCCAGGGTGGTCCAGGCGCTCGAGACCTACGCGTCGCGCCTGTCCGCCACCCGAAAGCTCCTGGGACGCTCCGCCGACGGCTCCATGCTCGTGGCCGGGGCCGACGCCCTCCAGAAGGGGGTGCCGGAAGGGGCGGTCCGCGCGGTCGGGACGACGGGGGGCGGCGACCCGATGGCCCTGGTCGCGCTCGGGGATCTCCTCGACGCCGGCGTCCCGGTCGACCAGGCCGTGGACGTGGTGCAGAAGGCCCTGAAGAAGGGGCAGAGGGGCGACCAGCTCCTCGACGTCCCGGCCCGGGTCCGGAGCCTGATCCGCCAGGGCACGTCGCCCGGCCAGGCGGCCGGGACCGTGGGGTCCGCGATCGGCAACGGCGGTCCCCCCGGCGGCGCGCCGCCCGGCCAGGCCAAGGGCGCCGGCCAGGGGAAGGGCGGCGGCCCGCCTGCCGGCGCGGGCAGCGGCAAGGGGCCGGGCTCCACCGGATCCGGAGGGGGCTGAGCCGCCGCCTCGATGTCCCGCCGCCGTCGCCGCCGCGGGCGGAAGGCCCGGCGCCGCAAGGCCCGCCGCCGCTCCGCGGCTCTCGTCCTCCTCGCCTTCCTCGCGCTCGTCCTCCTGTCGGGATGGCTGTACGTCCGGCACGTCCGGCGCGACGTGGAGTCCACCTGGAGCCGTCACACGGCCAGCGCGCCGTCCCGGGTGTTCGCCAGGCCCCTGGACCTGTATCCGGGCCGCGCCCTGGACCGCGGGGCGCTCCTCGAGGCGCTCGGGGACCGGGGCTACAGGAGGGCCGGCGGCAGCGGCGCGCCGGCCCCCGGCGAGTTCCACGTCCTCGGGTCCCGGATCCTGGTCGGCCTCCACGATTTCGCCTATCCCCCCCCGGAAGGCCGCTTCGAGGGGTTTCCGCTCTCGATCGCCGAGGACGGCGGGCGCATCGGCTCCCTCCGCGACCTCTCGGCCGACACGGCGGTCTACGACGTCCGGCTCGAGCCGGTGGAGGTGGCCACCCTCCTGGACCGGCGCATGGTCCTCCGGACGCCCGTCGAGCTCTCCCGCGTCCCGGCCGTGGTCACCCAGGCGGTCCTCTCCGTGGAGGACCGCCGCTTCTTCCGGCACGGCGGCGTGGACCTCGTCCGGATCGCGGGAGCGGCGCTCCACGACCTGACGCACGGGCGCCTCGAGCAGGGCGGGAGCACGCTGACGCAGCAGCTCGTCAAGAACTTCTACCTGAGCCCTGCCCGCACCCTGCTTCGCAAGGTCCGGGAGGCGATCATGGCCACCGTGCTCGAGCGCGAGCACGACAAGGCCGAGATCCTCGAGGCGTACCTCAACGAGATCTACCTGGGCCAGCGCGGCCCCGTGAGCATCGTGGGCGTCCAGGAGGCCGCCCGGCACTACTTCTCCCGTGACGTGGGGAAGCTGGACCTGTCGCAGGCCGCGCTCCTGGCCGGCCTGATCCAGAGCCCGGCGCGCTACGACCCGTTCCGCCATCCCGAGGCGGCCCGCCGCCGCCGCTCGATCGTGCTCGGCCTCATGGAGGCGCAGGGCCGGATCGGCCAGGAGGAGCGGGCCCGGGCCGAGCGGGAGCCGCTTCCCGGGGCCGCCCGGGAGCGTCCGGTGGACGCGGCTCCCTACTTCGTCGACTACGTGGAGCGGGAGCTGTCCAGGCGCTATCCCGAGGAGGCCCTGAGCCGGCGCGGCCTCAGGGTGTTCACCACGCTGGATCCGAGCGCCCAGGTGGCCGCGCGCGAGGCGGTCGAGCGCGGCCTGGCCTCCCTCGAGGCCTCGTACGAGAAGCTCCGGCGGGACGGGGAGGGGGCGCTGCAGGCCGCCCTGGTCGCCATGGATCCGCGCACGGGCGACGTGCTGGCGCTCGTCGGGGGGCGGTCCTACGGCTCCACGCAGTTCAACCGGGCCGTCGATGCCCGCCGGCAGCCGGGCTCGCTGTTCAAGCCGTTCGTGTACCTCACGGCCCTGGAGGACACGACCGGGCGGTGGACGCTGGGCGCGCGGGTGGCTGACTCGGCGCTCCACGTGGACACGGAGGAGGGCGTGTGGTCGCCCTCCAACTACGAGGGCCGCGAGCACGGCCTCGTGACGCTGCACGAGGCGCTGGTCCACAGCTACAACCTGGCCAGCGCCCGGCTCGGGATGGACGTGGGCCTCTCGCGCGTGGTGGCCACGGCGCGGGCGCTCGGCCTGGGAGGGCGGCTCCGTCCCCTCCCGTCGCTGTCGCTGGGCGCGTTCGAGTCGACCCCCCTCGAGATGGCCTCCGCCTATGCGGCACTGGCCGGCGGCGGCATCCGGCCCGACCCGCTCTCGGTCCTCGGGGTCGTGGGGGCGGACGGGGACGCGCTCGAGGCCCGCCCGCTGCGCATGGACCGGGTGGCCCCGGCCGGGCCGGTGTATTTGGTGGACCGGGCGCTGCAGGACGTCCTGGTGAACGGGACCGCGGCCCGGGCGCGGTCGCTGGGGTACGCGGGCCACGCGGCCGGGAAGACCGGCACGAGCAGCGACTACCGCGACGCGTGGTTCGCCGGCTTCACCCCGTCGCTGGTCGTCGTCGTGTGGGTGGGCTTCGACGACAATCGCTCGCTGGGCCTGCCGGGCTCGGGCGCGGCCCTCCCCCTCTGGGTCCGGTTCGTGGACCGCTACGGCGACGGCTCGGCGGGCCGTCCGGCGGAGGCCACGTTCCCGGCGCCGGCGGGCGTCGTCGCGGTGACGGTCGACAGCGCCACGGGGAGGCTCCCGCAGCCGGCCTGCGGGCCGACCCGGAAGGAGGTGTTCCTCGAGGGGACGGCTCCCTCGTCCGGATGCAGGAGCGCGCGATGAGTCGGGACGACGAGAGGACTTCGAGGAGGGTGAGGATGCGTCGGATGCCCCCCCGGGCGAGCGGCGAGGAGCGTCGGCGCGGACGGCCGGGACGCTCGATCCTCCGGGCGGCCGGGAGGCTGGTGCTCGCCCTGCTCGTGGCGGGGCTGGCGCTGGCGGGCCCGGTCGGGTGCGCCTCGGGGAGCGGGGGCTCGGTCGAGACGGCCGACGCGGGGGCGGGAACGCCCGAGCGGTCGGCCTCCGGCCGCCTGGTCGAGCGGGGCCGGAGCCTTCTCGATGCAGACCGTCCCGATGCGGCCGCCGCCGTGCTCGAGCGAGCGGTGCGGGTCGACCCGTCCAACGGGGACGCCTACCTGGAGCTGGCCCGGGCCCGCATCGCCCTCGGCGAGGACGACGTGGCCCGGGGCCTCCTGGAACGTGCGGCCGCGCTCCTCAGGCCCTACCCGGACAGGGAGGCCCGGGTCGACAGCCTGAGGGCCCGGCTGGGCGGCGGCGCGCCGGACGGCTGACCGCGGCGCGCCGCCCGTCAGGGGCGGTGGGGCCGCCCGACGGAGGTCCTCCGCCTAGCGGAGGTCGCCCCCGCCGCCACCGGACTGGCCACCACCCATCGACTGCTGGACCTCCGTCTGGAGCTCCTGGAGCCGGTTGATGAGCGAGTCGGCCTTGGGGTCGACGTCGTTCATCTGGGCGATGAGGTCCGAGCGGAAGCTCTGGAGCTGGGCCTGGATCGCCGAGTCCTGCATAGCCTTGCCCTGCGTCTGGCGCAGCTTGCCCTGGATCTGCCGGAACTCGGTCATGAGCGACTGAATCTTGGCCGTGTCCTGGTCCTGACGGGCCTTCTGCATCGCCGCCTGGATCTCGCCGACCCGGTCGCTGCGGTCCGACGTCTTGCCATCGATGTCGTTCATCTTGTTCTCGATGGTCTGCTGCAGGTTCATCTGCTCGGCACGGATGACCGAGTCCTGCATGGCCTTCTGCTGGATCTGCGCGATCTGCTGCTGGATCTGGCGCATCTCCTGGCGCATCTCCTGGGCCGACTGGTCCTGGCCGGAGCCGCCGTCGTCCTGCGCCGCGAGCGGCACGGCGACGAGCAGGCCGAGGCCGGCGACCGCCAGCGCGGTCAGCGTCGGGGCCGACCGCCGTTCGTGAGTGACGAGCATGTTGGTCCGCGTCCTTGTGTGAGTCACGGGTCCTGCGTCGACCGCGGACCCGTCCGGGCCTGGCCCGTAGCATCGGGACCGCGGAGGCGCGAGCTCTCCGGAGCGCCGCCGGTCGTGGCGCTTCGCCCCGTCACTCACGCTGGCAGGTGCATATGCGCGCCGCCCCGCCTTGTTCCACCGCGGCGGACCCCCATCCACCGTTGAGCCGGTCCGGCCGTGCGCCTATCTTCGCCCGATCGCAGGTCGGCGATCCGTGGATCGACTCACGTACGGGAGAGAGGGTTGAGCCCAGACAGGCCGAACGCCCGCGTGGCGGGCACCGGGAGCTTCCTGCCGCCCGAGCGGGTGGACAACAGGGTCCTGTTCGCCCATCCGGGCATCCGCGAGAACTTCGACGTCGAGCGGGCCCGGGGCTCGCTCAAGGACGTGGAGGATCCGGAGGCGCTCGCTCCCGACGAGGTCTTCGACCTGTGGGCCCGCCAGGTGACGGGGATCGAGGAGCGGCGGGTGATCCCCGAGGGGAACGACGGCCTGGACCCCGAGGCCATGTGCTCCGAGGCGGGCCGGCTGGCGCTCGAGCGGGCGGGGATGGAGGCCGCGGACCTGGACTTCATCGTCGCGGTCTCCCTGACGAGCAGCCACGAGGTCCCCAACGTGGCGTGCACGGTGGCCGAGCGGCTGGGCGTCCCGCACGTGGGGGGCTTCACGATGAACGCGGCGTGCGCGGGCTTCGTGTACGGCCTCGCGGCCGGGTGCGCCCACATCCGGGGCGGGCTCGGGGAGAACGTCCTCGTCGTGTGCGGCGACGCGCTCACCCGGATCACGGACTACACGGACCCCAAGACGGCCGTGCTGTTCGCCGACGGGGCGGGCGCCGCGGTCCTCGCGCCCTCCGGGCAGGACGAGGGCGTGCTCGGCCGGCCGTACACGGAGGCCGACTACGCGTACGAGCACCTCAACCTTCGGGGCCAGGGCTGGGAGACCGCCCGGGAGCCCTCGCCCAAGCTGCACATGGGCGGGGGGGCCCACGTCCTCCGCCAGGCCATCCAGGCCATGCGCCGGGTGGCCGACCGCGCGCTCGAGACCACGGACCTGGGCTGGGACGAGATCGACTATGTCGTGCCCCACCAGGCCAACCTGCGGATCACGCGCGGCCTGGAGCGGGTGCTCTCCCTCGGGGAGGGCCGGGTCGTCCACACCATCCAGCGCTACGGGAACCTCTCGGCCTCCACGGTGGGCGTGACGCTGGACGAGGTGCTGCGCGGCCGGCACGGCCCGCTCCCGGACCCCACCCGCATCGTGCTCACCGCCGTGGGCGGCGGCTACACGAGCGCGGGGCTGGTCCTTTCCTGCCGGCCGGCCGGGGGATAGGCGTCCGTATGGCCAGCCGGTAGGCGCCGGGGCCGCCGCCGGGAGCCGCCCGCCCGATCAGCGAGTGGCCGCCGCCGTGACCGAGAGGATCCTGGGGAGGTAGCCGGCCGCCTCCCGCCAGGTGCGGCCGTCGGGGCTGGTGAACAGGTGCCCGGTCGACGTCCCGAAGTGCACGCCGCACGGGTCGAGCGGGTCCACGGCCAGCGCCTCCCGGAGCACGGAGACGTACGCGTGCTCGGCCGGGAGGCCCTCGCCCCGCGGCTCCCAGCTCGCGCCCGCGTCCCGGGTCTCGAACACCCTGAGCCTCCCGCCGCACACCGAGCGCATGTGGCTGCTCTCCTCCGGCACGACCCAGGCGCGGTCGGGGTTCCGAGGGTCCAGGCCGACCACGTAGCCGAAGTCGCTCGGGAGGCCGTCGGTGATCTCCGTCCAGGAGTCGCCGCCGTCGTCCGAGCGCCAGGTGCCGCAGTGGCTCTGCCGGTAGAGGCGGGCGGGGCGGGCGGGATGCAGCCTGAGCGAGTGCACGCACTGGCCGGCCTCGGGCGCGGGATCGGGCAGGTAGTCGGCCCGCACGCCCGCGTTGATCGCCGTCCACGAGGCCCCGCCGTCCTCGCTGCGGTAGCAGCCCCCGGCCGAGAGGGCTGTGTACAGGCGGTCGGGGCGCTCCGGGTCCACCTGGATCGAGTGGAGGGCGAGGCCGCCCTTGGCGGGCTGCCACGCGCCCCGCGTGGGGTGCTCGTCCAGCGAGCGGATCCAGCGCCAGCTCTCCCCCGCGTCCTCGCTCAGGAAGAGGCCGGCCGGCTCGGTCCCCGCCCACAGCCGGCCGGGCGCTCCGGGACCGCCCGGGGTCACGTGCCACACGGCCTCCACCGTGCGCTCCGCGTCCTCCGGGAAGGCGGGCCGCGCGGGGAGCGGCTCCCAGCCGCGGCCGCCGTCCCGGGTCCGGTAGACCTGACCTCCCCACACCGGATGGCGGACCGCGGCCCAGCCCCGGGCCGGGTCCAGGGGGTCGAGGGCGGCGTGGAAGACCTCGAAGCCGGCGATGTGGGGCCCGTGCACCCGCCAGTCGGTCCGCTCGCTGCCCGCGGAGAGGCGGAAGAGGCCGCGCCGCGTGCCGACCAGGAGCTCGACCGCCGCCGGGTGGCTCACGGGCCCCGGCCGCTCACGCGTCGCCGGAGGCTGGGCGCGGCCCCCAGGCGTCGAGCGGGATCGCCTCGGCCGCCGCGCCGGCGGCCAGGCGCTCCGTCCCTTCGGGCACGACGAGGAGCGCGTCCGCCGCGGCCACCGAGGTCAGGATCCCCGAGCCCTGCGGCCCGGTGAGGCGGGCCAGCGGCGGCCGGCCCGGGCGCCCCTCCAGCCGGACCCGGTTGAAGTGGGTGAGGTCGGCCTTCCCCCGGACCTCCTCGGCCAGCTCGACGGGCACCCTCCGGCGCTCCAGCCGCGCGTGCCCCGCCATCCGCCGCAGGGCCGGCCGGACCAGCACCTCGAAGGTGACCAGGGCCGAGACCGGGTTCCCAGGCAGCGCGAAGACCGGGCGGGCGCTCGGGAGGAGCCCGAAGGCGAAGGGGCTCCCGGGGCGGATGCGCACCCGCCAGAAGACCTCCTCCAGCCCCAGGTCCTCCAGCACCTCCCGGACCAGGTCGCGGTCCCCGACGCTCACGCCCGCCGTGGTCACGAGGGCGTCGCACTCCGCGCCGCGCTCGAGGCGCCGGCGGACGTCCTCCCGCTCGTCGCGGGCGAGCCCGAGCGGGACCGGCTCCGCGCCGGCGCCGGCCACCGCGGCGGCCAGCGCGGGTCCGTTCGAGTCGGCGATCTTCCTGCCGGCCAGGACCTCGTCGAACGCGTCGGGACGGGCCAGCTCGTCCCCCGTGGCCAGGATCCCCACCCGGGGGATCCGGCCGACCTCGACCTCGCGCCGCCCCACGGTGGCCAGGACGCCGACCACCGCCGGCGTCACCTCGAGGCCCCGGGTGAGCACGGTCCGTCCCCGCCGCAGGTCCTCCCCCGCCGGCCGGACGTTCCCCCGCGCGTCCTCGTCGCTCCGGAAGGTCACCATGCCGCCGTCGCCGCCGTCGGTGTGCTCGACCCGGACCACCCCCGTGGCGCCCTCGGGCACCGGGGCCCCCGTCATCACGCGCACCGCGGCGCCCGGCTCGAGCGGCCCCTCGGGGAAGGCGCCCGCCGGGACGTCGCCGGAGACCGGGAGGCGGACCGGCGCGTCCTCCGAGGCGCCCTCTACGTCCCCGGCCCGCACCGCGAAGCCGTCCATGGCGCTCACGTCCCACGGCGGCTGGTCGACGCCCGAGACCACGTCCGCGGCCAGGGCCCGGCCCCTGGCCGCGGCGAGCGGGACGGCCTCCGATCCGAGAGGCGGCGTGCGCTCGAGCACCCGAGCCAGCGCCTCCGGGAAGGGAAGCCAGTCGGCCTCGCCGTGACCCTTCGGGCTCACGGTCGGCCTCCGGGCGGGCCTCCGCCTCCGGGCGGGGCGCGGGTCCTGCCGCACGCGCTCACGGGCGGCCTCCGCCTCCGCCCGCGCCCCGGGTCCCGCTCCGCCCGCCGCCCTCCCCGCGCACCGAGGGCCACCCCGGGACGACCGGCCTCCGGTAGAGGGAGAGTTGCTCGACGAGGAGGTCGCGGAGCGCCTCGGCCACGTCCCCCGGCGCCGAATACCCGTTCAGGAGGAGGGCGAAGACGAGGGTCTCGCCGTCGCCGGCCGTCACGTAGCCGGCCAGCCCGCGGACCGAGGCCAGGGAGCCGGTCTTGGCCCGCACGGCCCCGGAGGCCGGGACGCCTCCGAGCCGCCCGCTCAGGGTGCCCGACTCCGCGGGGGCCGGGAGGGCGGCGTCGAAGACCTCGAAGTCGGGCCGGCGCCACAGGGTCCGGAGCACCCGCACCAGGGCGGCGGGCGTGACCTCGTCGTAGCGGGACATGCCCGACCCGTCGGTGAGCTCGTAGGCGTCCGGGTCCACGCCCCACTCCGAGAGCGTCTCCCGCTCGACCCTGAGCCCCTCGACGTCCGAGCCCGAGCGGCCCTCCTCGGCGCCCAGGGTGCGGAGGAGGGACTCCGCCATGGCGTTGTCGCTCGGGTGGAGCATCTCCCGCAGCACGGCCCCGAGCGAGTCCGAGCGGAGCGTGTCGGCCCACGCGGCGTCGGGGACGGGCTCGTCGGGCCGCACCCTCCGGAACGCCCCGTCGACCCGGATCCCCGAGTCGGCCAGCACCGACGCCACCCGCGCCAGGAGGTAGGAGGTCGGGTGGTCGGTGGCCAGGTAGAGCGGGACCGAGTCCGCGTCCGCCGGGATCCACCCCGAGAGGACCGCGCTCTCGGGGACCGGGCCCGGGCCGGGCAGGAACCGGAGCCGCGGCTCCGAGCCGGGGGCCCCGGTCCGCACGCGGAGCTCGAGCGGGAGGGTGGGGCCGGGATCCTCGAGCACGAGCGTGGCGGGATCCCCGGCATCCGCGCCCGGCCTCAGGAGCGCCCGGACCCGTCCCGGGTGGAGCTCCAGGCCGCTCACGCCGGAGGCCCATCCGCCGGCGAGGTCGTCCCACATCCAGCCGCGGCCCCAGCGCGGGGGCTCGAAGCGGCGGTCGTCTCCGACCACGTCGCCCCGGATCCGGCGCACGCCCCTCGCCCGGAGCCGGCCGGCCAGGGTCCGGAGGTCCCCCTCGTCCAGCGAGGGGTCACCGCCCCCGACCAGCCACAGGTCGCCGGAGAGGGCGCCGCCGCGGGGACGCCGCGCGGCCAGGGCCCGGGTCTCCCACCTGTAGCCGGCGCCGAGGCGGTCCAGGGCCACGGACGAGACGATGAGCTTGGTCGTGCTCGCCGTCGTGAACCGCTTCTCGGCCGAGCGGGCGTAGAGCCGCTCGCCGGTCTCGGCCACGGCCACGTCCAGGCCGACGTGGGCGTGCGCCAGCGCGGGGTCGTCCAGGAGCGCGTCGAGCCGGCGGGCGAGGTCCCGTCGGTCCAGGGGGGCGGGCGTGCGGCCGGAGTCGGGAGCCGGGGGCGGCGCGGTGTCCGCCCGGGTCGAGGCGACCGCCTGGCGCGCGGCCGCGTGGGCGGGAGCCGACCGGGCGGCGGCGGGCCTCGCGGCGGGCGGCGCCAGGAGGGCCGCCACGAGGAGCGACGCGGTGAGGCCGCCCGCTCCCCGCGGCGCGCGCCGGACCCGCCTCAGAAGTACCGCCACACCGTGAGCGTGAGGGACAGGTTGTGGGTCCACTGGGTGTCGTTCGGCGCGGGGAGGCCGAGCTGATCGATCCGGTCCAGCACGTCCTGGCGGAAGAAGCCCGGCGGAGCCTTGAGGTGCATCAGGAGGTCCCGCGCCTCGAAGCCGACCCCGATGCGGTCGGCCGGCTGCCACTCGAAGCCCACGCCCGGCTGGAGGACGGGCATCGTGCCGATCGTGTAGCGGAAGGGGGCGTCGGTGGGGTCCGACAGCGCCGGGCTGACGGGCTTGTCGAACCCCCGCAGGAACCCGCCCATGATGAGGACGTAGGGCTGGAAGCGGTGCCAGGTGCGCTGGCCGGTGAGCGCGAACTGGAGGCCGGCCTCGATGAAGCCCCACCGCGTGGAGACCGTGTCGACCGGGGCCGGTCCGTCCGGGAGCCGGGGGTCGATGACCGCCAGGTCGGACTTCCCGTAGCCGGCCCGCACCTCGACGCTGAGCGGGCTGCTCACCCGGGCGCGGAAGTCGAGCCCCCCGAAGTAGGCGGGGCCCGGCCCGAACCCCGTCGTCCCGCGGCTCGTCTCCAGGCGGCCGCCGAAGACGCCGATCCGGAGCGCCCGGTTGATCCACCGGTAGGGGCTGGTGATGCTGGGCTGGCCCGAGGCGGACCCGCCCTGCTGGGCGGCGAGCGGGCCCGCGACGAGGAGCGCGAGGACCGCCACCATCCCCGCCCACACGATCCTGCTTCCCGACGTCCTCCGCACGCCCTCCTCCGATTCGCTGGCGGTCCCCGATTGCTGCTCTCCGGAGCCGTTTCTATACTCGTGGAGCCCGCGAGGTCCCGGTCGATTCCGGACCTCGAGCCGACGCGGGGCGATCGGCCCGCCAATGTAGGACGGCCGCTCCGCAGCATCCAGCAGGAGGTGTCCCCCTGCCACGGAAGTCCGAGCTCCGCCGCCCGGCCGGCGCCACGCTCGCCGCAGCGCTCGTCGCGCTCCTCCTCGGGGCGGCGCCGCTCGCGGCCCAGACCGCCCGCGTCTCGACGGACCGGGAGAACCTCCGGCAGGAGCCGGAGGGCAAGGTCCTGGCCAGCGTGAACGGAGGGACCTCCGTGGCGATCGTGGGCCGCCAGGGGCAGTGGCGGCAGATCGTGCTCTCGGGCTGGATCTGGGCGCCGTCCGTCGCGTCGACCGGACGGGAGGGCTACGACCTCGTGGTCTCGGCCGACGGCGGCGAGAACCTGCGGGAGCGGCCGAGCGCGGACGCGACGATCGAGGCCCGTCTGCTCGAGGGCTTCCTGCTCGAGAAGACCGGCGAGCAGGGCAACTGGATGCACGTGCGGCGGACCGCCTGGATGTGGGCTCCCTCCCTGGCCACGGCCGGCGGCGGGGGAGGAGAGGCGGCGGGCGCCTCGTCCGGGGGCGCGCCGGCGGGCCGGCCGTCCGGCCCCGACAGCCTGCCCGACCGCCTGGTGGTGAAGGGCGCGCCCGCCCGCCTGTTCGTCTCCCCGCGGGGGGACACGCTGGCGGTCGTCCGCCCCGGGGCCGACCTGCGGGTGCTCGACCGGCGGGGCGGATGGAGCCGGGTCCGGCTCGAGGGCTGGGTCCGGAACGCGGACCTGGTGGCGGCCGACTCGGCCGCGGCCAGCACCTCCCTCACGCCCGCCGACCTCAAGGCGAACCCGGGGCAGTACGTGGGCCGCGAGGTGCGCTGGAGCGTGCAGTTCATCTCGCTCGAGAAGGCCGAGTCCGTGCGGACCGACTTCTACGAGGGCGAGCCGTTCATCCTGGCCCGGACCCCGTCTCCCTCGGAGAGCTTCGTCTACCTGGCCGTCCCCCCCGAGCTCGTCTCCCATGTCAGGGGCCTGCGGCCGCTTCAGACGATCCAGGTGGTGGGCCGGGTCCGGACGGGCCGCTCGGCCCTGATGGGGGCCCCGGTCCTGGACCTCCTGGAGATCCACTAGGGCGGAGCTCCTCCGGAGGGCGCGCGTATGATACGGGGGGCCTCCGAAGAACCCTCTTGAACTCGAGTTCAAGAGGGTCTCTGGCGGGCCCTCCACTCTCTTCCTTCCACCCCGCCCCGCCTTGCCGACCTCCCGGAGGCGGTGTTATGCTTCCGGTCCACTTTCGGTATTTGTTCGGTATCGATCCCGCTCCGGCCGCCGGCGCCCCTCCGGCCCGGAGCGGAGCTGTCAGAGGAGGTCTTTCGCATGCCGGATCCGGCGGTCCTGCACGAGCTGGAGCGCAGGCTCGAGGAGATCGACCCTTCCCGCGCGCGGCCTCCCTCCGCCGGGCCCACGGTCTCCACGGGGATCGCCCTCCTGGACGGGATCCTCCCGCGGGGCGGACTCCCCCGGGGAGAGCCGGTGGAGTGGCTGGGGCCCCGCTCCTGCGGCAAGACGGCCCTCCTGCGGGCCCTCGTCCGGCGGCGGCGGGCGGAGGGGGAGCCGGTGGCGCTCGTGGACGCGGGACGGACCCTCTTCGCCCCCGACTGGGTCGGTCCGGAGGGGGAGGAGGAGGTAGGAGAGGAGACCCTGTGGGTGGTCCGTCCCCCCTCCGGGGAGGAGGCCGCCTGGTGCGCGGACCTCCTCCTGCGGAGCGGGGGGTTCGGGACGGTGGCGCTCCTCCTCGGCGACGAGGCGCCGGGCGGGGGCCGGGGGCGGGCGGGGCCGGGCCTGCGCCGGAGCGTCGCGGTGAGGCTCCAGCGCCTGGCCGAGGAGGCGGGAGCGGTCTTCGTGGTGGAGGGAGTCTCCCCCCTGGCGGCTCTCCGGCTCCGGTTCCGACCCGGCCGGCTGGAGCCGTTGGGAGGCGTCCCTTTCGGCCCCTTCCTGCCGGGCGTGCGGCCGGTCTGGGTCAGGGTGGGCGGCGGCCGGAGGGCCGAGGTCCCGGTCCTGTGCCCCGAGCCCGGGGAGGGACGGCCCCGGAACCGGAGGGTGCCCGCCGCGGCCCGGGACCGGAAGGGCCGCCGGTAGGGGGGGCTTCCCGCGCCGTGGCCCGGATCGCCTCCATCCGCATCGCGCGTCCCCCGGGCGACCCGGCCGGGAGGGGGGAGGAGCCCTCCCCGGCCCATCGCCTGGTCGCCGCCCTCCTGGAGGCTTCGCCCCGGGTGATGGTGGCCGCCCCCGACCTCTGCCGGGCCGATGCCCGCGGGTGGGGACGCCGGGGCGGCGAGGCGGCCTTCGCCCGCGCCGTGCACGCGGCCGCCGCGGTCCGGGTGGGGGTCGGGATCGCGGACGTGCGGGTGGCGGCGGACGCGGCGGCCGCGGTGGCCCTCCGGGAGGGAGGCGCGGGAGACGTCCCCCTCCCTCCGACGTCGGCCGGCTCCACGCCGCCCGATGCCGGCTCCTCCCGCATCGTCCCTCCCCGCACCCGCATCGTCCCTCCCGGGGAGGCCCGCTCCTTCCTGGCCCCCCTGCCGCTGGAGGTCCTGGGGCTCCCCGGGCCGATGGAGGAGACCCTGCGGACGGCCGGCTTCCGGACGGTGCGAGACCTGGCCGCCCGGGAGCGGGTCGAGCTCGAGGCCCGCTTCGGGCTCGAGGGGATCCGCGCGCACCGCCGGGCCCTGGCCGAGGAGGAGGGGCTCTTCCGTCCGCCGCCGCCCGGGGAGCCGCCGGAGGCCTCCGTGGAGCTCGGGGACGGGGTGCGGGAGGTCGAGCCCCTGCTCTTCGTCCTCGGTCCCCTCCTGGACCGGCTGTGCGGCGAGGTGGGCGGGGCGGGGTGGCACATCCGGCGCCTCGTCCTCCGCCTGGGCCTGGAGGAGGGAGGGAGGAGGGAGATCGCCGTCCGTCCGGCCCGACCCACCCTGCGCCGGGACCTCCTCCACGAGCTCTGCCGGGCGGGCCTGGAGCGGTCGGCGGCGTCGGGGGCCGGAGGGGAGGGGCGCCTGCCCGCTCCCGTGACCGCCCTCTCCCTGCGGGCGGACGAGCGCGCCGTGCCGGAGGTCCGGCAGGAGGACCTGTTCGCCTCCCGCTCCCGCGACCCGGCCGCCGCCTCGGCGGCGATATCCCGGATCCGGGCCCGCCTGGGCGAGGACGCCGTCGTGGCGCCCGCCCCCCGTCCCCACCACCGGCCCGAGCGCAGGAGCCGGTGGAGGGCGATCGGAGGGCCGGGGGGCGGGGCGGCGGGAGCCGAAGGTCGCGGGGCGGACGGGGCGGCGCCGCCCCCGGACGGGGCATCGCAGGATGAGCCGCCCCCGGGCATCCTGCGGCTCCTGCCGGCGCCGAGGCCCGTCGAGGTGCGCTGCGAGGCGGGCCGGCCCGCGGCCGTCCACGATGGGGAGGGCCTCCACGAGCTGGCGGCGGCGGAGGGGCCCGAGCGCCTGTCGGGGGACTGGTGGGACGATCCGTACCGGCGGGAGTACTACCGGGTGTGCACGGCGCGCGGGGAGCTCCTGTGGATCTTCCGGGAGCCCCGGGCGGGCGGGGCGTGGCGGTGGTGGCTCCACGGCTGGTGGGACTGAGCGGTCCGGCGCCGGGCCCGGGTGCACGGCGCGGCACGGCCGCCTATGTTCGGGACCCGGACCTTCTCCGTCCGTCCGGAGCTTCCGGCCCGGCCCCGGATCGGCCGCGCTGCGGCGCGGATCTCACCGCGCACGACGGATGCACGTGAGGCGCCGGGACGAGGACGGGACGGCCAGGTGGGGACGACGCAGGCATGAAGAGCTCGCGCGACGCGAAGAACGAAGCCGACGACCGGAAGGCGCGGGAGGAGCTCCGCCTCTACGTGCCCGACGATCTCTCCGCCCGGCCTTCCGACGAGGCGGATGCTCCCGGCCCGCGGCTCCCGGTGGTCCTTCCGGTGCCCGAGACGGTGGGGCCGTTCGAGCGCGGCCGGCTCCGGAAGGTCCTGGCCGGCGGAGCGGTGATCGTGGTCCTGTGCGTGGCGGCCTTCTTCCTCCTGAGGAGCGGCGAGGGCGAGCGAGGAGGGGAGCGCGCCGGCCTCGGGCTCGGGACCCGCGACGCGGCAGCGGCCCCGGCCGGGACCTCCCCCGGCGCCGACGGCCCGGGAGCGGCGGCGGCCTCGCCGGCCGACAGCGCGGCCCGGCTCTTCGACCGGCGCTCCGAGGCCCTGACTGCCGCGCTCGACCGCTACGCCGTGCGTTCGCGCGACTTCGGGAACGACGTCATCGGATGCGAGGAGCTGGCCGTGGGCTACCGGCGGGCCGACAGCACGTTCGTGGCGCTCTCCGAGCTGGTGGGGAGCGCGGGCACGGAGCTGGACTCCACCCGGATGGAGCGCTACCGGGACCTGGCCGGCCGGGCCTCCGGCGTGGACCGGGCCTTCGGGGCCACGAAGTGTCCGAGGCCGCGATGAGACGCGCCCGCCTGCTCCCGACCGGGATCGCCCTGGCCGCCGCGCTCCTGCTCCTGGCCGCGACGCCCCGCGGGGCGCGCGCCCAGCAGCCGGCGCCGCTCACGAAGAGCGACGTCGTCCGCCTCCTGGTCGATCCGGCCTACTCCCCCTCGGACGTGGCCGCGCTCGTCCGGACGCGCTGCCTCTCGTTCGAGCCGACCTCGGGCGACGTGGGGGACTTCCGGCGGCTGGGCGCGGGCTCCGACCTCGACGATGCGATTCGTGCCTGCCGGGAGCGCGCGCCGGCGGGAGCGCAGGCCGGCCAGGGCGAGACGGCCGCCGCCGGCCCGCTCCGCCTCGAGCTCTCCCGGGACAGCCTGGTGGCCCGCGCCGGCGAGCTGGTCGTGTTCGCGGCCCGCGTGGACCGCGGCGGGATCCCCGTCCCCGGCGTGAGCCTCGTCGTCCGGGGGAGCGGCGACCTCCCGGGGGGCGCCGGGAGCGACGTGGCCGCCGTCACGGACAGCGGCGGGACGGCCCTCTTCCGCCTCCCCGTGGGCCGGACGTCCGGCCACTACGACCTGCGGGTGGCCGGGGGAGAGCGGAGCGTGAGCGGGGAGGACTCGCTGTCGCTGGCCGTGCTCCCCGCCGCCCCGGCGCGGGCGGCCGTGCGGCCGAGCGCCCTCGAGATCGGGCCCGCCGCCCCGGACACGGCCCGGGTCCGGGTCGCGGTGAGCGACAGCTTCGGCAACGCCGTGCCCTCCTCCTCCGTGACGCTCGTCCTCCCGGCGCAGAAGGGCGGGGGAGGACGGTGGAGCTCTTACTCGGACTCGTCCGGGACGGCGGTCCTCCGGGTCCCGGCGGAGCCGCTCCGCGACGGCGACACGCTGCAGGTGCTCGTGGACGGGAACCGCCTCGCCGGCGTGCCGGTGGCCCTGGCGGCCGGGGCGGAGGCGCCCGCGGAGGCGGCTCGTCCGGCCGCGGCGGGCGACACGCTCGCGGCCCTGGCGGACAGCGCCGGTCGGCTCCTGGAGTCGGGCGATGCCCGGGAGGCCCTGGCCCTGTACGAGCGCGTCCTGGCCGCGCGTCCGGAGGGCCCGGACGCTCTGGCGGGCCGGGCCGAGGCCCTCCTCGCCGTGGGACGCGCCGCGGAGGCGGCGGACGGGTTCCGGGCCGCCCTGGCCGCCGCCCCGGACCGCACGGGCCTGTGGCTCGAGCTGGGCCGCAGCCTGGAGGCGGCGGGGCGGCCCTCGGAGGCCCGGGAGGCGTACGGCCGCGCGCTGGCGGCCGGCGGCGCCCGGGCGGAGCGCGCGCGCTCGGCGCTGGAGCGCATGGGTGGGGGGCGCGGGCCCGCGTACGTGGAGGCTTCGGTGTGGGAGGGCCGCACCGTGCTCCACTGGGGCGGTTCCCGGCGGGACTGGGGCCCCCAGCGCGCGACGCTCCACATTCGCCCGAGCCCCCGCTTCGAGCTGTGGGGCGTATACGACAACGCGCTGAACCTGGACCACCCGGAGCTGGTGCGAAGCCAGATCGACGTGGAGAGCTGGTGGATGGGGGCCGGCGGGACGTACGGCGCCTCCGACCGCTTCCGGACCCGGGCCGAGTTCGGCCGCCGGAATCTCCCGCCGAGCGGGACCGTCCAGACGATGTGGTGGCTCGAGCAGACGGTCTACCTCGGGAAGGGGTCGGCCGACCCCTTCCTGCGTCCCTCGGTGCACGCCAGCGGGCTCCTCGGTCACTTCTTCGACCGGGACGACTGGGTGGCCGAGGCCGGGGCGGGCATCCCGGCCGGCCGCTACGTGCGCCTCCTGCCTCGCGTCTCCTACGGGAAGCTGGTCGGGTCGTCGACCTCCTCCGAGCGGGTCCCCGCGAAGGACCTCCGCCTGGGACTCGGCGCGTGGATCCGGCCGGCCCCGGGTTGGCGGATCGAGCCGAGGCTCACCTACGGCCACCTGGAGGGCCCCCAGGGCGCCTCCGACCCCCTGACCGGGGGGCTGTTCGACGCCACGCTCCGGGTGCACGCGCCGATCGTCCGGCAGGTGGGGATCGACCTGTTCGGCCGCTACCAGTCCCCGCCCGACCGGGACGCGTTCGGGGAGGTGGGCGGAGGCGTGTGGCTGGCCGTGCCGCGCTGATTCCCCGCGGGTGAGGTCGCGCTGACCCCGGACCCGTGAGGTCGCGGCGGGCCTCCGACTCGCCGCCGGCGCCCGCCCCTCGCCCGCCCCCCGATCGATACGGACCTTTTCTCGCCCGCAGACTTTCGGTATCTGTTCGGTATGGGGACGTCCTTCGTGGAGCTCGCGGCGCGCTCGGCCTTCTCGCTCCTGGACGGGGCCTCCACCCCGGAGGCGCTGGCCGGGCGCGCGGGAGCCCTCGGCATGCCGGCCCTCGCCCTGGCCGACGTCTTCGACGTGGGGGGCGCGGTGCGCTTCTCCCGGGCGTGCGAGGACGCCGGCGTCCGCCCCGTCCTCGGGGCGGAGCTGTTCGGACGCCCCGACCGTCCCCTGGTTCTCCTGTGCCGGGACCGGGAGGGGTGGGGGACGCTCTCCTCTCTCGTCACCGGGGCGCGCTGCGGCCGCGCCCGGGGGGAGCCCCGGCTGGACGGTCCTCCCGCGGACGTCCTCTCCGGCCGGACGGCGGGCCTGGTGGGCCTGGTCCGGGCGGGCGCGGGGACGGGATGGACGGAGGAGGAGGTGGAGGTGCTCCGCCGAGTCTTCCCGGGGGGCGACCTCCTCGTGGCCCTCGAGCACCACGGCCTCCCGGAGGACGGCCGGCGCTGCGCCCGCTGGATCCGGTTCGCGGAGGAGGCGGGCGTGCCCTGGGTCCCGACCAACGCTCCCCGCTACGCGGCGCCGGGGGACCGGATCGTCCACGACGTGCTCACCTGCCTCCGCCACGACGTCACCCTGGACGAGGCGGGTGACCGCCTCCTCCCCAACGGCGAATGGTACCTGAAGTCGGCGCGGCAGATGGCGACGCGGTGGCCTCCCGAGGCCCTGCGCCGGACCGCGGAGGTGGCCGCCCGCTGCACCTTCCGGATCGCCGACCTCGAGCCACGGCTCCCCTCCTTTCCGGCGCCCGGCGGACGGGACCCCGCGGCCTTCCTGCGGGCGCTGGCCGAGCAGGGGGCCCGGGAGCGGTACGGCGAGCGGTCGGGGGAGGAGCACCGGCGCCAGCTCGAGCACGAGCTCGCGATCATCGAGCGGCTCGGCCTCGTCGACTACTTCCTCATCGTCTGGGACATCGTCCGCTTCGCCCGGCGGAGGGGGATCCTCGTGCAGGGGAGGGGGTCGGCGGCCAACTCGGCCGTGTGCTACTGCCTGGGGATCACGGCCGTCGACCCGGTCGGCATGGACCTCCTGTTCGAGCGCTTCCTCTCGGAGGAGCGGGACGAGGCGCCCGACATCGACCTCGACATCGCCCACCGCGACCGCGAGGAGGTGCTCCAGTACGTCTGGAAGCGCTGGGGCCGCGAGCGGGCGGCCATGGTGTGCGAGTCGATCACCTACCGGGGGCGGCTGGCCGTGCGGGACGCCGCCCGGGTGCTGGGCTTCTCGCAGGAGGTGGCCGACCGCCTCTCGGCCGAGGTGGAGCGGGGGGAGGCGGCCGGACCACGCTCCGCGCGGTGCCCGGCCGCGCGGCTGGCGGAGGGCGGCGCGGAGCGGGCGGGGCTCGACCCGTCGGCGCGGCGCACCCGGGCGCTGGTCCGCGCCGTGCGCGGCATGGACCGCCTCCCCCGCCACCGCTCCATCCACGTCGGCGGCTTCGTCCTCTCGGACCGGCCGCTGGGGGAGGTCGTCCCGGTCGAGGAGGCGTCCATGGAGGACAGGACGGTCATCCAGTGGGACAAGGACGACCTCGAGGACGCCGGCCTCATCAAGCTCGACCTCCTCGGCCTCGGGATGCTCACCGTGCTGGGCGACGCGCTGGCCTCGGTGCGCCGCACGCGGGGCTGGAGCCTGGACCTGGCGGGCGTGCCGCAGGGGGACCCCGCCGTCTACGACATGCTGTGCGAGGCCGACACGGTGGGCGTCTTCCAGGTGGAGTCCCGGGCCCAGATGAACACGCTCCCGCGGGTGAAGCCCCGCTCGTTCTACGACCTGGTGATCGAGGTGGCCCTCATCCGGCCCGGGCCGATCCAGGGGGACATGGTCCACCCCTACCTGCGGCGCCGGCGGGGCGAGGAGCCGGTGACCTACCTGGACCCGCGGCTCGAGCCCGTCCTGGGGCGCACGCTGGGGGTGCCGCTCTTCCAGGAGCAGGGGATGAAGGTGGCCGTGGCGCTGGCGGGCTTCACCCCGGCCCAGGCGGACCGGCTCCGGCGTGCCATGGGCTTCAAGCGCTCCGAGCGCGCCATGCGGGAGGTGGGGCGGGAGCTCGAGGAGGGGCTCGCCCGGAACGGAGTCCCCCCGGAGGTCCGCGAGAAGATCTTCCGGCAGCTCACCGCCTTCGCCAGCTACGGCTTCCCCGAGAGCCACGCGGCCAGCTTCGCGCTCCTCGTCTACGCCTCGGCCTGGCTCAAGCTGCACGCGCCGCCGGAGTTCTACTGCGCGCTCCTGAACGCGCAGCCCATGGGCTTCTACAGCCCCTCCACCCTGGTGCACGACGCCCGCCGCCACGGGGTCGAGGTCCGTCCCCTCGACCTGGCGCGCTCGGCGTGGGACTCTACCCTGGAGGAGGGCGAGGCGCCCGGCTTCGGCGGCGCCGCGCCGGCCGGCGACGGGCCCGCCCTCCGTCTCGGGCTGCGGCTGGTGCGCGGCCTGGGGGCGGCGGCTCGCGAGCGGCTCGAGGCGGCGCGGGCGGAGGGGCCGTTCGGCTCGGTGGAGGAGGTGGTGCGGCGGAGCGGCCTCGGGCCGTCGGAGCTCCGCGCCCTGGCCGAGGCGGGCGCCTTCCGCACCCTGTGGCCGGGCCGGCGCGCGGCGCTGTGGGAGGTCCTCCGGCGCCTGCGCGGCGAGGCGGGCCCCCTGGCGCCCCGCCGCCCGGAGCGGTCTCCGGAGCGCCCTCCCGAGCGTCCCCCGGAGCCGCCGCCCGTGGAGGGGGGGCGGCGCCCGGCCTCCGGCCCGCTGGCGCCCATGACGCGCCCGGAGCGGATCGCGGCGGACTACCGGTCCACCGGCCTCTCGCCCGAGGGCCACCCGATGGAGCACCTGCGGGCGGCGCTCGACGCCCGCGGCGTCCTCCCGGCCGCGGCGCTCCGGGAGCGCGAGGGCGGCGAGGAGGTGGCGGTGGCGGGGATCGCGATCTGCCGCCAGCGGCCGGGCACGGCCCGGGGGGTCATGTTCATGACGCTGGAGGACGAGACGGGCTTCGCGAACTTCGTCGCCATGCCGGACGTTCGCGAACGCTTCCGGGTCGAGCTTCGCTCCCCGCTCCTCCTGGCGCGGGGCGTGGTCGAGGCCGAGGAGGGCGTGGTGAACGTGCTCCTCCGCTCGGTCGAGCCCCTGGTCCCGGCGTGCGGCGCCTCCCGGGTCCCGAGCCGGGACTACCGGTAGGAGGACGGGACGGAACTCCGGGCCGCCCGCCCGTGTTCCACCATCGAGCAGCCTTCCCGGACGGGGAAGGTGGCGGCGGACGCCGCAGCGGGAACGCCGCCGGCAGGAACGTCACCAGGGGGGAGCCGCCGTGCCCGACGACCCGAGACGACGCCGAGGGGCCGGAGAGCGGTACCGGGGCGCCATCGTCGCCGCGATCGTCCTCGTGCTCGTGGGAGTGGGAGCCTGGCTGTGGCTGCGGTCCCGGTCCGGCCCCGAGCCGGCCTCGGCCGGAGGCGGGGAGGTGACGGCCCCGGCCGGCTCCGCGGCGGGAACGGACTCCGCGGCCTCGCTTCCCCCGCTGGCCGCCAGCGACTCCCTCGTCCGCGCGTGGGTGGAGGGCCTCTCGAGCCATCCCCGGCTGGCGGAGTGGCTCGCCACCGACAGCCTGGTCCGCCGCTTCGTCCGCGCCGTCGTCACGGTGGGGCTGGGCCGGACGCCGCGCTCCGAGCTCGCCTTCCTGGAGCCCGAGGGGAAGTTCCGGGTGCGCGGGAGCGGCGACAGCCTCGTGGTGGACCCCGCCTCGTATCGCCGCTACGACCCGCTCGTGGAGACCTTCGCGGCGCTGGACACCCGCGGCGCGGCGAGGATCTACCGGCGGCTCCGGCCCCTCTTCCAGCAGGCCTACCGCGACCTGGGCTACCGGGAGGGCTCGTTCGACGCGGAGATGGCCCGCGCGGTGGAGGAGCTGCGGGGGGCGCCCGTGCCCGAGGAGCCCGTCCGGCTCGTCCCCAGGGGCGCCAGCGAGTACGAGTTCGCGGACCCGCGGCTCGAGGGGCTCGACCCCGTCCAGAAGCAGCTCCTGCGCATGGGCCCGAGCAACGTGCGCCGCGTGCAGGCCGGGCTCGGGGAGCTCGCGGAGGCGCTGGAGCTGCCGACGCTACCCGGCGAGTAGCGACCGCGCCCGCCGCGAAGCCCCCGCGAGCGCGGCCCCGCGGCTTCGTCCGCGTCCCGGCACGGCGCGCCGCCCGACACTGGCCCGGAGCCCGCCCGCGCGCCTATTCTTCGGACTCGTCGAGGCCCCTCCACGCGCTCCCCTCCGGCCGCACCGAAGCCCGGACCGTCGTGGAGGGACGGGGCGCACGCACGAGCGGGAGGACCGAGGGTGGCCGAAGGGAAGGCGAGAGAGCCGAAGATCGTCGACAAGCCGTGGGGGAGGGAGGTGTGGTACGCGCACACCGACCGCTACGCCGGCAAGGTGCTCGAGGTCGAGGCGGGGCACACCCTCTCCCTGCAGAAGCACCGGATCAAGCACGAGACGCTCTTCCTCCAGTCGGGCCGCATGACCTTCACGCTGGAAGGCGACGTGTTCGAATGGCGGCCGGGCGAGGTCATCGAGATCCCCCCGGAGACCGTCCACCGGATGGAGGCCCTCGAGGACTCCGTCATCCTCGAGGTGAGCACGCCCGAGCTGGACGACGTCGTCCGCCTCGAGGACAGGTACGGCCGGACCTGATGGAACGGGAGCACGGGGTCCGGAGGGCCGCCTCCGGGGGAGGCGGCCTGCCGTGACGGACCGGATCCACGAGGTGGAGGGCCGCGGCTACCCGCGCACCTGGCTCCTCCTGGAGGCGGTCGAGGAGGGGCCCAGGCTCGTGGGCCGGGAGGTCGTCGACCTCTCGCCCGGCGCCATCGAGCTCCGGCACGCGGCCAGGGCCCTCCGGGGCTACGCCGAGGCCCGGGAGCGCTGGGTGAGCTTGGACGGGGAGGGCCGCTGGGATCGCCTCGGCGACGAGCACCGCCGCGAGCTGTCGTTCGGGCCGGAGATCCGCTACTGCGTCGAGCTCGACGGCCGCCGCCGCATCCACGGCGGCCGCCCCCTGCGGCACCTGGCCGTGCGAATGCCCCGCTCCGGGCTCACGCCCGCCACCTCGGCCGAGATCGGCCTCTACTTCTACGGCCGGCGGCCCGCCGTCTTCGGCTTCATCGGGCCCCGCCGCGTGCACGGCTTCATCGGCTTCGACTGGGAGCCCCTGGGCGGCGAGGACGTGGATTGGCTGCTCGCGCGCGAGCTGCGCGGCGGAGAGGGGGCGTGAGCCGGAGGACGGGGGCGCGGTGAGCGGGGGAGGCGAGGCCGGGCGCGGCGCGCTGGTGCGGGTGGCCTGCACGGCCGTCCGCTCGGCTCCGGCTCACCGGGCGGAGATGGTCTCCCAGTGGCTGTGCGGGGAGGCCGTGCAGATGCTCGGGCGAGAGGAGGGCTGGGTCCGGGCCCGCGGACCGGACGGCTACGAGGGATGGTGCCTGGCCGGCGCCCTCCTCCCGGCCGCTCCAGGCGAGGTGGAGGCGTGGAGCGCCGCGGCCGACCGCTTCTCGCTCGGGGCCCGGCTCCTGGGCCCGGAGGAGGGGCATGCGCACACCGCCCCGGACGCGGGGGACGCGCCGGCGCCCACGGCCGCCGGCCCGGTGTCCCGCTTCGGCACCCCGCCCCCGCGCTTCCTCCCCTGGGGAGCCCGCGCCGCCGCCGCGCACGACGGCCGCGTCCGCCTCCCCGACGGCCGGGCGCTCCTCCCCGGGGACCCGTCCCGTCTCCCGGACCCGGTCGCGCTCCGGGCCCGCCACCCGCTCCGGGGGTCGGCCGTGGTGGGGACGGCCACCGGCTGGCTCGGCACGCCCTACCTGTGGGGCGGGCGGACGCCCGAGGGAGCCGACTGCTCGGGGATGGTGCAGGCGGTGTACGCCGCGCACGGGGTCCCGCTCCCCCGGGACAGCGGAGACCAGCTGGCCGCCGGGCCCGAGGCGCCGGGGGCGGCGGAGGACCCGGCCGGGCGGTGCCCCGGAGACCTCCTCTTCTTCGGGGCGTCGCGGACCGAGGTCACGCACGTGGCCGTGTGCGCGGGCGGGACGCGGATCGTCCACGTCGCGGCCGCGAGGGGCGCGGCCAGCCTGGACGACCTGGAGGAGCTCCCGAAAGGGCTCGAGCGGCTCGCGGAGAGGCTCGTCGGCGTGACGAGGCCGCTCGAGGTCGGCTGACCGGCGCGACGCGTCCGCTCGGCGTCCGCCGAAGGCCCGGTCGGGTCCCCCCGCCCGGTGAGCGGCGCCACCCGCCCGCTCAGCCCTCGATGACCACCACGGCGGCCGCCATTCCGCCCTCGTGCGTGAAGCTGAGGTGGACCCGCCGCCCTCCGGCCTCGCGGAGCCTCCCGGCCGCCGTCCCGGACAGGCGGAGGTGCGGTCGGCCGTTGGCGCCCGTCACGACCTCGACCTCGTGCCACCCGATCCCGCCGGACCAGCCGGTCCCGAGCGCCTTCAGGAACGCCTCTTTCGCGGCGAAGCGCGCGGCGTAGCCCTCGGCGGGCGAGGCACGTCCCTCGCAGGTCTCCCGCTCCCCCTCGGTGAACAGCCGGTCGCGGGCCCCGTCGGGGCGTCGCTCGAGGAGGCCGGCCATCCGCTCCACCCGCACGTGGTCGATCCCGATCCCGACGATCATGCCGGCATGGTAGGGTGCCGCGGGAACCGGGGCCAGCGCCCGGGAGCCGGGTCCGACGCTCCGGAACCGGGCCGGCGGCTCCCGCCGCGGTTGTGGCGGGGCGGGGGCTCGCATATATTCCGCGCTAGTTGAGAATGACTCTCAACCACATGGACACGTCGAGGGAGCGGCGGGACCCCGCGGCGAGGCGCGTCGGGCCGCACGGAGGCCGCCGCGCGAACGGGCACCGGAGGACGACGCGGAGCGACGGGATGAGCGAGCCAGCGCCATGAAGCGACCCCACGCCGGGATCCTCCCGGGCCTGGGCGCGTGCGCGGCCGTGGCGCTCGCTTCGCTGGCGGCCGCGGTGCCGGCGCCGTCCGCCGCGCAGCCGGCCGCCGGCGCCTCCGCGGCGTCGGCCCCGACGTCCGGGGCGAGCGCCGCCGAGCGCGCCGGGCGGGTCGCGTCGCTCCTCGAGCTCGCCGCCACGGAGTACGCCCTGGGCGTTCCCGACGAGGGCGGCCAGATCACGAGCCGGGCGGAGTTCGACGAGGCCCGGGGCTTCATCGGCCAGGCCCGCGAGCTGTTCTCGGACCTCCCCGCGCCGGGCGAGGGCGCCGACGCGCGGGCCGCGGCGGAGCGGGCCTCCGCCCGCCTCGACTCCCTGACTTCGCTCCTGGACGCGCGCGCCGCCCCGTCGGACGTTCACGCCCTGGCCTCGCGCGCGGGCCGCGACCTGGCCCGGGCCTGGGGAGCGGTGCTCGTCCCCGAGCCCGCCCGCCGCCCCTCCGCGGCGCGGGGGGCCGCCCTCTACCGGGCCGGCTGCGCCGAGTGCCACGGGGCCGGCGGCCGGGGCGACGGACCGGCCGGAGCCGGGATCGAGCCGCCGCCGGCCGACTTCACCCGACCGGCGCGGGCCGAGGAGGGGACGCCCGCCCGGGACTTCCAGGTCGTCACGCTGGGCGTTCCCGGCACGCTCATGAAGGGCCGGGGCGACGAGCTGTCGGTGGAGCAGCGCTGGGACCTCGTGTCCTACCTCCAGACCCTCCGCTTCGGCGCAGCCGACGTGGCCGAGGGGAAGGACCTGGCCCTGGGCGACAGCGCCGGCGGGAGCCCGGTCGCCTCCGAGCTCCGCGGCTGGTCCTCGCTCCCCTCGGCGGCGAGGCTCTCGGACGCCGACCTCGGGCGGCGGATCCAGCGCCTGTGGTCGGACGCGCGGGGCGACACGCTCCCCGAGGGGGAGGTCCGGGCCGTGGTGGCCTACGCCCGGACGCTTCTCGGGACGCCGGCGTCGGGGCTCCCGGCGCCCGACCGCGGGCGGGCGCTCGCCGAGAGCATCGAGAGAGCCGACTCGCTGGCGGGCGTGGCCGCGGGGCTCGGGAGAGCGGGCGACGCCGGGAGCGCCCGGGCCGCCGCGGTCGACGCCTACATGGCGTTCGAGGGCGTCGAGACGCAGCTTCGCTCCCGGGCTCCCGACCTGACCAGCCGGATCGAGGTCGCCTTCGCGGGCCTCAGGGACGCCGCGGCCTCGTCCGGGGAGGCGGGAGCCGGGGGCGAGCAGCCCTCCGTCGACGCCGCCCGGCGGGAGGTGCACGACCTCCTGGGCCAGGCACGCGAGGAGCTCACGAGCCCCGTGACCGCGTGGTCGCTCGCCACCCAGTCGTTCTTCGTCATCCTCCGGGAGGGCTTCGAGGCCATCCTCATCATCGGGGCGATCCTCACCTTCCTCGCGAAGACCGGCGCGGAGGAGCGCAAGCGGGACGTGCACCTGGGGGCGGGGGCGGCCGTGGTGGCCAGCTTCCTGACGGCGTGGGCGCTCCAGGAGCTCCTGCAGGTCACGCCGGCCAGCCAGGACGTGCTGGAGGGCGCGACGATGCTGGTGGCGGTGGTCGTCCTCTTCTCGGTGAGCTACTGGCTCCTGTCGCGCATGGAGCACGAGCGCTGGCAGCGCTACCTGAGGAGCCGGATGCAGAAGGCGCTCGGGGCGGGCGGCGGCCTCGCGCTGGCCAGCGTGGCCTTCCTGGCCGTGTACCGGGAGGGCTTCGAGACCGTGCTCTTCTACAAGGCCCTGTTCGGCTTCTCGAGCGGCGGCGTGGGCCCCGTGGTGGGCGGCTTCCTGGCCGGCTGCGTGGCGCTGGCCGCCATCTACATGGCCTTCAACCGATTCGGGGTCCGAATCCCGATGCGGCCCTTCTTCGGGGTGACGAGCGGCGTCCTCTACTACATGGCGGTCGTGTTCGTGGGGAAGGGGATCCACGAGCTGCAGGAGGCCGGCGTCGTCCCCTCCACCCACCTCGCGGGCATGCCCCGGATCGAGCTCCTCGGGATCTACCCCGACCTCCAGAGCCTCCTGGCGCAGGTCGTGCTCCTCGCGCTCCTGCTCACGGCGCTGTGGCTCACGTTCGGGCGGGGCTCGGGCCGGACGGCCGGGACGGAGGAGCCGGAGGGCGACGCGGTCCGCCAGGAGCCGGAGGGCCCGAGGGCTGAGGCGGGAGCGGGAGCGCGCGCCGGCTGAGCCGGCCGCGGCGGCCGGCGGCGGTCTCCGCGCTCGCCGTTCCCGGCGGCCGACGACCGCCCCCGCGGGCCGCCCGTCCCGCTACTCGTTGAACATCACGTGCGTCTCGTACATCTCCATGATGTGCGCCCGGCTCAGGACCCCCACCAGGCGCCGGGAGCCGTCCCCCTCGACCACCGGGATCGAGTCCAGGTCCCGGACCCCCATCTTCCGCATGGCGTCCAGGAGCGTGTCGTCGGGCGTCACGGTCTCGACGTCCTCCAGCATGAGGTCGGCGGCCACCAGGAGCCCGCTCAGCTCCTGCTGCGCCACGGCCCGGGCGATCTCGGGGTAGCTGAGGACGCCGGCCAGCTCCAGCTCCGGCGTCACCACCGGGAAGTCCGTCTGGCGGGACCGGCGCAGCCGGTCCAGGAGGGCCCGGACGGGCGCGTCCTCGCTCACCACGTCGGGGTCCCGGTCGTAGGCCTCCGCCACCGGGACGCTCTCCAGGACCGAGCGATCCACGCCCTGCTGGATGTTCTCCCCCTCGCGGGCCAGCGCCAGCGTGTAGATGGAGTCGCCGTTCAGCTTCCGGGCGACCACGTAGCTCAGCACGCACACGAGCATGAGCGGCAGGATGAGCCCGTAGTCGTTGGTCATCTCGAAGACGATGATGATGGCCGTGAGCGGCGCGAACGTGGCCCCCGAAAGGACGCCGGCCATCCCCACCAGCGCGTACGCCTCGGGGCGGATGGCCAGGGCCGGGAACAGGCGCTGGAGGGTGAGCCCGAAGGCGCTCCCGAACGAGGCCCCGACGAACAGGGAGGGGCTGAACACGCCGCCGGCGCCGCCTCCTCCCATGCTGAGCCCCGCGGTGAACGCCTTGAGGAGCGCCACCACGAGCGCCAGCCACCCCGCCAGCTGACCGAAGAGGACGAGCTGGATGCCCTCCCGGCCGGGCCCCAGGAGCTGGGGGTGGACGAGGCCCGCGGTCGCCACCAGGGTCCCGCCCACGATCGGAGGCAGCAGCCAGGGGAGCGGCAGCCGCTTGGCGAAGTCGAGGGCCAGGTAGAAGCCCCGCACGAAGAACACGGCCACGAGCCCCGCCGCCACGGCCAGGAGGAGGTAGAAGCCCAGCTGGCGGGCCGAGACCAGGAGGAACTCGGTCGGCACGTCGAAGGACGGGTGGCTCCCCAGGTAGGCGCGCGAGACGACCGCCGCCACCACGCTGGATACGACCACCGGGCTCATCGCGCTCACGGTGAACGTCCCGAGCACGACCTCCAGCGCGAACATGACGCCGGCGATGGGGGCGTTGAAGGCCGCCGAGATGCCCGCGGCGGCGCCGCACCCGAGGAGGACCTTGGTCCGGTTGGGCCGGAAGCGGAAGAGCCGCGCGAGCCCCGAGCCCACCGTCCCCCCCGCCAGCGCCACCGGCCCCTCGGCCCCGAGCGAGCCGCCGGCCCCCAGCGTCACGGCGGCGCACAGCACCTTCGTGAAGGTCCGGACCACGGGGAGCTCGCCCCGCTGCCGGGCGACCGAGACCATGAGGACCGGCACCATCTCGCCGCTCCCGCCGCCGGCCAGGCTGAAGCGCATCCACCGGGCGATGGCGAGGCCGATCGGGAGGACGACGAAGGGCGCCCAGCCGCCGCCGGGCGCCGCGCCGAGGAGTCCGACGGCCGCGGCGGCGCCGCGCTGGAGGAGGTCGACGAGCCCGTAGAAGCCGACGATGGCGTAGCCCGCGCCGGCGCCGATCACGGCGGCGAAGACGATGAGGACCCACGTCTCGTCGACCCCGCGCCGCACCAGGAAGCGCGTGAGCCACCGCCACCAGGGCCGCCGGATGCGGTCGGCCAGCGAGCGTCGTCTCGCCTGTCGGGTCATGTCGTGAGGAGCGGAATCGTGGGACCCTGTCCTGTCCTGTCGCCTGCCGGAGGTCGTGCGCCGAACGGTCGCGGAGCGGGCCGCGGAGGTCCGCTCCGGCGCGGCACCAGTATCGGGTCCGCGCAGGGACGCGGCAACGGGGACGTTGCTCCCCCGGCGCGAGGCCTCTATCCTCCGAGCGTCATGATTGAACTCGCCCCGCCACCGCGTGCCGGTTGACGACTTCCCGCGACGCTTCCATGGAACAGACCGCTTCCACCAAGCAGTGGATCGACCGGGTCATCGACGCCCTCGGCTCCGAAGCCTCCGGAGGCGCGAGCGCCCCGCTGGAGGCCTTCGCCCGCCTGCTCCTGGCCCGGGCCTCCGCGGATCTCCTCGAGCGGCGGGATCCGGCCCGCCTCGCCGCCGACGTCCGCTCCCTGTTCGAGTTCGTCGAGGCCAGGGGGCCGGAGGAGATCGGCGTGCGCGTGCGGCCGGTGGCCGGGCGCACCCACCGCCTGGCCGCCGAGACGGTGATGCCGGACCGTCCGTTCATCGTCAATACGCTGCGCGAGTACCTGCACGGCGAGGGGTGGGCCATCGTCCACCTGCTCCACCCCGTCCTGGGGCTGACCCGGGACGCGGACGGGGAGGTCGTCGACGTGCGCGGGAGGGATGCCGAGGGCCCGCACACCTCCGTCGTCCACCTGGAGTTCGAGGGACAGATCGAGTCGGGCGACGCCGGGCGGATCGAGGACGACCTCCGGTATCGCCTCCGCCAGGTGCGGCTGGCCACGGACGACTTCCAGGCCATGCTGGAGCGCACGCGGGAGATCGCGCGGGACCTGGAGGAGGAGAAGGAGAGGGTCCCGTGGCGGGCGGCCGAGCTGGACGAGATCCGCGAGCTCCTCGCCTGGCTCCGGGACGGCTACTTCGTCTTCCTGGGCTACCGGGCCTACGACCTGGTGAGCCGCAACGACACCCGCTGGATCCAGGTGGAGCGGGACAGCGGGCTCGGGATCCTGCGGGACGAGGACACGTCGCGCTTCGCCGAGCCGGTCCGCATCGAGGACCTGCCGCCGGACCTCCGGGCCCGGGTCCTGGGCGGCCCCCTCCTCATCGTCTCCAAGACCAACGCGGAGTCGCCCGTCCACCGCCGGGCCAGGATGGACTACCTGGGGATCAAGAAGCTCGGGTCCGAGGGCGAGGTGACGGGCGAGCGCCGCTTCCTGGGCCTGTTCACGGCCAAGGCCTACGCCGAGGACGCCTCGACCATCCCCATCCTCCGGGGCAAGCTCGAGGAGATCCTGGAGGCCGAGGGCGCGTCGAAGGGGTCGCACGACTACAACCTCATCGTCCAGATCTTCAACAGCATGCCCAAGGAGGAGCTCTTCCTGGCCTCCGTGCCGGAGCTGCTGAGCGTGATCGGGGAGGTCATGGCCACGGAGGGCTCGGACGAGGTCCGGCTGCTGTCCAGGCCCGACCCCCTGGCCCGCGGCGTCAACGTCCTGGTCATGCTCCCGCGGGAGCGGTTCTCCGAGGACGTCCGCCGCAAGGTCCAGGAGATCCTGCTCGAGACGTACGGCGGCGAGCTCCTCGACTATCACCTGGCCATGAACGGCGGGGACCAGGCGCGCCTCCACTTCTACCTGGGCACCAGCCTCGACGACATCGCCGGCGTGGACGTCCTGGCGCTCGAGGAGCGCATCCGGCGGGCCGTGCGGAGTTGGGAGGAGCGCCTCTCCGACGCGCTCGAGCGCACCCTGGACGCGGACACGGCCCAGGCGCTGGCCGACCGCCACCAGGAGGACTTCTCCGACGAGTACAAGGCGGCCATCGACGTCGAGACGGCCGTGGAGGACATCGGCCGGCTGGAGTCGCTCGCCGCGACGGGCCTCCAGCAGCTCTCCCTGGAGACGGCCGACGCGGGCCGCCCGAACGCCTGGAAGCTCAAGATCTTCGCGCCGCGGGGGATGTACGTCCTCAGCGATCTCATGCCCATCCTGGAGAACCTGGGCTTCCGGGTCCTGGAGGCCGACCAGTACGACGTGGGGGGCGTGCGCGAGCCGGCGCGGACCATCCACATCTTCGACGTCGAGTCGCCCGAGGGGTGGACGCTCGAGGTCGGCGAGGCGGCGCGCCGCATGGCGGAGGTGTTCCGGGCCGTCGAGGAGGGCCGGGCCGGGAACGACAGCCTGAACTCGCTCGTCCTCTCCGCCGGCCTCGACTGGCGCGAGGTGGCGCTCCTCCGGGCGTACGCGGGCTACGGCTTCCGGATCGGGGCCGTATCCAGCCGGGCCGGGGTGCGGCGGGCGCTCACGGGCCACCCGGACGCCGCCGGGCTCCTGTTCCGGATGTTCGAGGCGCGCCACGACCCGGAGCGCGGAGACGACGAGGAGCCCACGGTGGCCCACCTCCGCGAGGCGTTCCGCGACCAGCTGGAGGGGATCCGCGGCATCGAGGAGGACCGCACCTTCCGGCGCATCCTGAACCTGGTCCAGGCCACGGTCCGCACCAACTTCTTCCAGGCCTCGACCGAGGTCGGGAGCGGCACGATCGCGCTCAAGTTCGACGGGCGCCGCATCGAGGTGCTGCCCGAGCCCCGGCCCCGCTACGAGATCTACGTCGACAGCGGGCGGGTCGAGGGCGCGCACCTGCGCATGGACGCGGTGGCCAGGGGGGGCATCCGCTGGAGCGACCGGAGCGAGGACTTCCGGGTGGAGGTCCTCGGCCTGGTGAAGACCCAGCAGGTCAAGAACGCCGTGATCGTGCCGGCGGGCGCCAAGGGCGCGTTCGTCGTCAAGAACCCTCCCGAGGACCGGAAGGCCCTTCGGGAGGCGGGGGTCGCCTGCTACGAGGAGTTCATCGGGGCGCTGTTGGCCCTGACCGACAACATCGTGGGCGGGGAGGTCGTCCATCCCGAGGCGACCGTGGTGCGGGACGGCGAGGACCCCTACCTGGTCGTGGCCGCCGACAAGGGCACGGCCGACCTCTCCGACGCGGCCAACGCCCTGGCCGCCCGGCACCGCTTCTGGCTGGGCGACGCGTTCGCCTCCGGGGGCTCGCACGGCTACGACCACAAGGAGCTCGGGATCACGGCGCGCGGCGCCTGGGAGTGCGTGCGGCGCCACTTCCGCGAGATGGGCCACGACATCCAGGAGGAGCCGTTCACGGTGGTCGGCATCGGGGACATGAGCGGGGACGTGTTCGGGAACGGCATGCTGCTCAGCCGCCAGATCCGGCTCGTGGCCGCCTTCGACCACCGCCACGTCTTCCTCGACCCCGACCCCGACCCCGAGACGAGCTTCGCCGAGCGGAAGCGCATGTTCGAGCTCCCGGGCTCGAGCTGGGACGACTACGACCGCTCCGCGCTGAGCGAGGGCGGCGGGATCTTCGACCGGGGCGCCAAGCGCATCGCGCTCTCCGATCCCGTCCGCGAGCGGCTGGGGATCGAGGATGAGGAGCTCAACGGGGAGGCGCTCATCCGCGCCATCCTCGAGGCCGACGTGGACCTCCTGTGGAACGGCGGCATCGGGACCTACGTGAAGGCGAGCGACGAGACGCACGGCGAGGTCGGCGACCCGGGCAGCGACGACGTGCGGGTCGACGCGACCGAGGTCGGGGCCTCGGTGGTCGGCGAGGGCGGGAACCTGGGCTTCACCCAGCGCGGCCGGGTCGAGTACGCGCTTCGGGGCGGCCGGATCAACACCGACGCCCTCGACAACTCGGCCGGGGTCGACATGTCGGACCACGAGGTCAACCTGAAGATCCTCCTGGCGGGCGTCGTGGACGCGGGGGAGCTGGACACAGACGGCAGGAACGCCCTGCTCCAGGAGGTGACCGACGAGGTGGCCGGGGCGGTCCTCCGCCACAACTACACCCAGAGCCTGGCGGTCAGCCTGGACGAGCACCGGGTCCGCGAGGTGCCGGCCGAGCTGGGCGACGCGCTCATCATGCTGGAGCGTGAGGGCCTGCTGGACCGCAGCCTGGAGTTCCTCCCCACCACGGAGGAGCTGCTCGAGCGCCAGGAGTCGGGCCGGCACCTGACGCGCCCCGAGCTGTGCGTGTTGCTCGCCTACGCCAAGATGCACCTCAAGCGCGCCCTGCAGCGGACCGAGCTGGCCAGCGATGAAGTGCTGGCCGAGCTCCTCCGGGACTACTTCCCCGACCGCGTGGTCGAGGTCGCGGGGGAGGAGGGCCTGGCCGGACACCGCCTGGCCTCGCGGATCATCGCGACCCGCCTCACGAACACGTACGTGGACCGGATGGGCGCCTCCAGCCACCTGGAGCTGGTGCGGGAGACCGGGACGCCGGCCGCCGAGGTGGCGCGGAAGTGGTTCGCCGCCTACCGAATCGGGAGGGCCGGGGAGCTGTACGAGGGGCTCGAGGCGCTGGACGGGGAGGTCCCGGCCGGCGTGCAGATGCGGTGGTTCCTCCGCGTCTCGGAGGCGCTCGAGCGGGCCACCCGCTGGCTCCTCACCAACGTCGACGCGGAGTGGTCGATCGCGCGCTGCGTGGGGGCCTACGCCGGCCCGGTCGCGGCGCTCGAGGACGCGCTGCCCGGCCTCCTCTCCGGCACCGGGCTCGACGAATATCGCGCGCTCGGCCGTCTCCACGTCACCGACGGGCTCCCCGAGGAGACCGCCGTCCGGCTGGCCGGGCTCGATCACCTGGATGCGCTCCTCCCCGTGGCCGAGCTGGCCCGGCAGCACGACCTGGACGCCGGGCTGGTGGGCCGCGTGTTCTTCGGCATCGTCGAGGACGTCGACTTCGCGTGGCTCCAGTCGAGGCTCACCTCCGTGGCGGGCGCCGACCTGTGGGTGCAGCGCGCGGCCAAGGCGCTGTCGCTGGAGCTGGAGACGTCGCGCATGCGCATCGCCGGCCGTCTCCTCGGGCGGCTCGAGGACGGCCGCGAGGTCGAGGAGGTGCTCGAGGAGTTCCGCGCGGCGCACGCCGCCGAGCTCGGGCGCATCCACCAGGTGATCGAGGACGTGCGTGCGCTCCCCGAGCCCGGCCTCGCCGCCCTCTCGGTGGCCGTGCACGCCATCGGCAGCCAGGCGCTGGTGAGGGACGGGGGAGGGTAGGGGCCGCCTCCTCGTCTCCCGAAGGGTCGGTCCGCGACGCACGAAGGGCCCGCCGATCGGCGGGCCCTTCGCGTTCGACGGCCGGTGGGAGCCCACGAGGCCCCGCCCCGGCGCCGCCGCGTCCCTCGTGGCCGCGCTCCGGCGGTCCCGGTCAGTAGGCCGCCAGGTACTTCCCCACCTCCCAGTCGGTGACCTGGGCGATGTACTCGGACCACTCCTTCTTCTTGGCCGAGACGAAGTTCCGGAAGATGTGCTTACCGAGCGCATCCCGGAGCACCTCGTCCCCCTCCAGCTCGCCGATGGCCTCGCCGAGGTTGGCCGGGAGCGTCCGCATGTCGTACTTCGCCCGCTCCTCCTCGGAGAGCTCCCACACGTTGGTGTCGACGGGCGGGCCCGGGTCGATCCGGTTCCGCACCCCGTCCATCCCGGCCGCCAGCTGCACGGCCAGCGCCAGGTACGGGTTGCAGGACGGGTCGGGCATCCGGAACTCGACCCGCGTGCCCTTCCCGCGCCGCTCCGGGACGCGGATCATGGGCGAGCGGTTCCGCCTGGACCAGGCGATGTTCACGGGCGCCTCGTAGCCCGGGACCAGCCGCTTGTAGCTGTTCACGAGCGGGTTGGTGATCGCGGCGATCGCCCGCGCGTGCTTCTTGAGGCCGCCGATGTACCAGCGCATGACCTCGGAGATCTCGTACTCGCCCTCGGGGTCGAAGAACGCGTTCTCCTCGCCCTCGAACAGGGACTGGTGCGTGTGCATCCCCGAGCCGTTCTGCCCGAAGATCGGCTTGGGCATGAACGTGGCGTGGAGGTCGTGGGCCATGGCCGCGTTCCGCACGATGAAGCGGAACGTCGAGAGGTTGTCGGCCGTGTCCAGCACGTCCGCGTACTTGAAGTCGATCTCGTGCTGGCCCGGGGCGACCTCGTGGTGGGCCGCCTCCACCTCGAAGCCCATGGCCTCGAGGTCGTTCACGATCATCCTCCGCGCCTTCTCGCCCAGGTCCACCGGCGTGAGGTCGAAGTACCCGCCGGCGTCGTGGGTGAGGGTGGTCGGGTCTCCCGCCTCGTTGCGGTGGAAGAGGAAGAACTCGGCCTCCACGCCCGCCATCATCGCGTAGCCGAGGTCGGCCGCCTCCCTCGCCACCCGCTTCAGGGCCAGGCGCGGGTCTCCCTCGAAAGGCGAGCCGTCCGGGTTGCGCGTGTCGCAGATGAGCCGTGCGACCCGGGCCTCGGGGTTCCCCCACGGGAAGACCCGGAAGGTCGAGAGGTCCGGGGAGAGGAGCATGTCGCTCTCCTCGATCCGCACGAAGCCCTTGATCGACGACCCGTCGAACATGATCTCGCCGTCGAGGGCTTTCTCGAACTGGCTGGCGGGGACCTCCACGTTCTTGGTGTGGCCCAGGATGTCCGTGAAGGTGAGGCGAAGGAAGCGGACGTTGAGGGCCCGGCACAGCTCCAGGATCCCGGCCGGCGCGGGCGAGCGGCCGAGCTCCTTCCCGTAGTGCTCGTACTGCGTCTCCCGGTCGTGCTCGGCCGGGGCGGCGAACAGCGCGTCTGGCGTCATGTCCCGTCCTCTCGTCTCGGAGGTGCTCTCTCGCGGCCGCGGCGGGGCGCGGCCCTCTCTGCGACGACCCATGATGCAGGAAAGGTTCCATTTCGTCAAGGGATGCGGGGAATGATATCTTTAAAGTCATAACTCACGCCATGAACTGCACAAAGTGTCGTCCGATAGCGTCCCATAATCACTATTTCCACAATTCGGACGGCCGGCGGCTCGACGCGCGGCGCCGCCCCGGCTCCCGATCCGCCGCGAGGGCGCCACGATGGGGCCCTGGCGTGTAGCGAGTCGCCGCCATCCGCCCTACCTTGCCCGCATGTCCTGGCTTCCCTCCCTCTCCACGCGTTCGGGCTCCCTCCGCAGCCAGCTCCTGGCCGGGCTGGCCGTGCTCCTGTTCACGGCGCTCCTGGCCATCTCGGCGGGCCTCCTCGTGTGGCTCCCCTTCGGCTGGTCGCCGGCGCTCATGGGAAGCGTGCTCCTGGTCATGGTGTTCGGGGAGGTGGCGGTCCTCCTCCTGTTCGGCGACTATCTGCTCCGCGCGCTCTTCCTGGAGCCGCTCGAGCGCATGGTGCAGGATGCCGAGCGGATCGCCGAGGGGGACCACGAGCACCGGATCGAGGTCGAGAGCCCGGACGAGCTGAGGAGGCTGGCGCGCTCCATGAACCGGATGGCGGGCCGCCTCATCGACAACCAGCGGATGCTGGCGCAGAACGTCCGCTCCCTGGACGAGACGAACCGGGCGCTCACCGAGGCCCGCAACGAGCTCGTGCAGGCGGAGAAGCTGGCCTCCGTGGGACGGCTCGCGGCGGGCCTGGCCCACGAGATCGGCAACCCCCTGAACTCGGTCCTCGCCTACGCGGACGTGGCGCGGCGGCGCGGCGCGGCGGAGGAGTGGGTCGAGGGCCTGGTGCACGAGGCGAACAGGATCGACCGGATCGTGGCGGGGCTCCTGGACTACGCGCGACCCAAGAGCGGCCCGCCGACGCGGGTGGATGCGCACGAGATCGTCCGGGAGACCGTGCGGCTGCTCGAGACCCAGGGACGCTTCAAGGGGATCCGGGTCGAGGTCGAGGACGGCGGTCGGATCCCGACCGTCCGGGTGAATCCCGACCAGCTCCAGCAGGTCCTGGTGAACCTTCTCCTGAACGCGAGCGATGCGCTGGAGGCCGGGGACGGCGAGTGGATCGGGGTGTCGACCGCGCTGCGGGCGCACCGGGGCGAGCCGGGAGACGGGTTCGTCCCCCGGCGGAAGGACGACCCCGAGGAGGTGGACTACTCCCATCTCCGGCGCTTCCGGAGCCATCCGGCGGAGGTCCCGCGCCCGCACTTCGACGAGGGCCAGCCGCTGGTGGTCATCGAGGTCCGGGACGACGGGCCCGGGGTCCCCGAGGACCAGCTGGAGCGGGTGTTCGACCCGTTCTTCACCACCAAGGAGCCCGGACGGGGGACGGGCCTCGGCCTGGCGGTGTCGGCGCGCCTGGTCTACAGGATGGGCGGGATGATCGAGGCGGTGAACCGTGCCGGCGGCGGCACGGCCTTCACCGTGAGCCTCCCGGCGGACGTGGACGAGGACGGAGAGGGCGGATGAGGGTCCTGATCATCGACGACGATCCCGGGGTGCGGCGCTCGATCTCCCTCATCCTGGAGGAGGAGGGCTACGAGGTCCTCACCGCGTCGGACGGGGAGGAGGGGCTGGAGACCGCGCTCGACGCCGGGCCCGACCTCGTCCTGTGCGACGTGCGCATGCCGAAGCTGCCGGGCCTGGAGTTCCTGGACGCGTACCGGGAGGCCGACGGCGAGGGCCTGGTCATCATGATCACCGCCTACGGCAGCACCGATCTGGCCATCGAGGCCATGAAGCGCGGCGCCTACGACTACCTGGCCAAGCCGTTCTCGGCGGACGAGGCCCTCCTCGTCCTCAGGAAGGCCGAGGAGCGCGAGCAGCTCCACCGCGAGGTCACGAGGCTCCGCGAGCAGGTGAGCCTCGAGCGCCGCTACTCCGGGATCGTCGCGCGCAGCAGCGCCATGGAGGACGCGGTCGCCCTGGCCGAGAAGGTGGCCCGCCACCCATCGACCGTGCTCGTCACCGGAGAGAGCGGGACGGGGAAGGAGCTCATCGCACGCCTCGTGCACGACCTCTCGCCCCGCAAGGGCGCCGCCTTCATCCCGGTGAACTGCGGGGCGATCCCCGAAAACCTCCTCGAGTCCGAGCTGTTCGGGCACGTGAAGGGGGCGTTCACGGGCGCCAGCTCCGACCGGGCCGGCCTGTTCGAAGAGGCGCACGGAGGGACGCTGTTCCTGGACGAGATCGGGGAGCTGCCGCAGAACCTCCAGGTCAAGCTGCTGCGCGCCCTGCAGGAGGGTGAGGTGCGGCGGGTCGGCTCCTCCAGGACCAGCCGCGTGGACGTCCGGGTCGTGGCCGCCACCGCCCGCGACCTCGAGCGGCTGGTCAAGGAGGGCGAGTTCCGGAGCGAGCTCTACTATCGGATCAACGTGGTCCGCATCCACCTCTCGCCGCTCCGCCACCGGAGCGAGGACATCCCGCCCCTGTGCCGCCACTTCGTCGCCAAGTTCAACCGGATCCTGGACATGAGGAAGAAGGGGTTCGACGCCGAGGCGATGAAGAGGCTCCTGGACTACTCCTGGCCGGGGAACGTGCGCGAGCTCGAGAACTTCGTGGAGCGGGCCATGGTCCTCTCCGAGGACGAGGAGATCGGGGGCGAGCTGGTGGCCGGCCTCCTCCCGTCGGCCGAGGGCGGCCTCGATCAGGCCCTCGAGGTGCTCTCGCCCGACGAGCTCTCGGTGAAGAAGCACACCGCCCGCCTGGAACGCCGGCTCATCACCCGGGCCCTCCAGATCACGGAGGGGAACCGCACCAAGGCCTCCGAGCTCCTCGACCTCAGCTACCGCGCCCTCCTCTACAAGATCAAGGACTACGAGCTGGACGTCTGAGGGGGCAGGCGGGCGCGCCCGCGCCCCGCCTCTCTCCCGCCATCCGCGCTCTCGCGTCGGGTGCCGGGCGCGTGCTTCGGTCCTCCCGGCATCGTGTGGGTGTGTCGCCACAACAGGGACGGGCGTCCCGGAACGTCTGTATTCGGAAGTACATGATATGTCTATACTTATGCGCACCTCGTGCTCCAGCACGAAGCCTGCATGAGAGAGGTCGCACATGCATCGGACGTTTCAGGTGGGTCCGATACTCTCGAAGCGAGGAGCTCCAGTCCGCCCATGAAGTCACCCGGTCTCGCCATGCTCGTCTCGGCCATGCTGCTCGGCCTTCCCGCGTCCTCGTCCGCGCAGTCGGCGGTGCGTACGGTGCCCGGGGGCTCGGCGGGCGAGGCGTCCACGTTGGCCACCAGGGAGCAGCTGCGCACGCGGCTCGACTCGCTGTCCTCGGTGATCGGGCGCGCGGACGACCAGTCCAGCCTGTACCACGCTCTCGAAGAGAGGGACAGGATCGAGCGACGCCTCGAGCACGGGGACTTTCAGCCGGGGGACGTGGTCCAGCTCACCGTTCGGGGTGATTCGAGCCTCACCGGCCGATTCCCGGTGCGGAGCGGACCCGAGCTCGAGCTCCCGGCGGTCGGCAACATCTCGCTCGACCATGTGCTGTTCTCGGAGGCTGACAGCGCGATCGGCGCCTCGCTGGCCGTCTACCTCCGCCACCCGGAGGTCCAGGTGAGGGTGCTCCGGCGGGTGGCGGTCACGGGTGGAGTGACCCGGCCGGGCTTCTACGACTTCGCGCCTTCGGCGACGCTCTCCGAGGTCATCATGGCCGCGGGCGGGCCGACGCAGAACGCCAAGCTCATGAACATGGAGTTCCGGCGGGACGGGCAGAACCTGCTGGCCCAAGAGCCGCCCGACCTGCGGTCCGACCTCACGCTCTCCGACCTCGGGGCGCGGCGGGGCGACCAGCTCTACCTGCCCCAGAGGGGCGGGGGCTCGAGCACGCTGGCCGTGCTCGGTGTCCTCGGGAGCCTGGCCGGTCTCGCCGTCGCCGTGACGCGGTTCTGAGCCTGATGGCCGGGCACGTGGCGAGTCAACTGGGCGAGCGGTCCTCCGGCGGCAGGCGCCGCGGCGGGGTCGGGCCCCGGAGCCCGCGCCGGGGCGCCGATGCGGTCCTTGAAGCGGCGAACGAGACTTCTTCGCCGGCGCTGACCCTCGATGCGTCGACGATCAACGACCTGGAAGGGACGGAGTCCAGCATGTCTGACCGAAGATCGGCGCGCGAGCTCGCGGTGCGCCTGTGCAACGTGGCCGTGGCCAGCGTGGCGCTCGTTCTCCTGTCGCCCGTGATGCTGGTGGTCGCCGTGGCGATCCGACTGGAGAGCCGCGGCCCGATCATCTATCGGCAGCTGCGGGTGGGGCTCGACCGCCGGTCCATGCTCAGCCGGTCGAGGACCGGGCGGCGTTCGAGCGACCTGGGCGGTCGGCCGTTCATGCTCTACAAGTTCCGGACGATGTACACGGATGCCGAGGCCGGGACGGGTCCGGTGTGGTGTGGCAAGGAGGACGACCGCGTGACGCGTGTGGGCCGCTTGCTCCGCCGGCACAGGCTGGACGAGATCCCCCAGTTCTGGAACGTGCTGCGGGGCGACATGTCGGTCGTGGGGCCGCGGCCCGAGCGGCCGGCGTTCGTGTCGTACCTGCGCGAAGAGATCGAGGAGTATCCACTCCGACAGCGGGTTCGTCCGGGAATCACGGGCTGGGCCCAGGTGAACCAGGACGCGGACCAGACGCTGGAGGACGTGCGGCGGAAGCTCCGCTACGATCTGGACTACGTCCGGCGACGCTCCGTCTGGTTCGACCTGCGGATCATGGCGCGGACGGTGCCGGTGATGGCCCGACGGGAGCGCCTCGAGGGCGATGGCGACGGGGAGCAGGCTCGGGAGACCACGGGAGAGCTCCGCGGCGCCCGGAGGGTGAGTGCCTGAGCAGGATTGCGCGCCGGCGTGGGCCGGAGTGGTGAGCGACGGGGTCGTTGGGAAGGGGACGGGTCACCCATGAACATGCTCCTGGGCACCGCCAAGGACTGGTTCGCCGTGGCCCTGAAGGCCGTGCTCGAGCCGGAGGGCTTCGAGGTCCGGTGGGCCACGGGCCGCGACGCCCTCCTGCAGATGGCCGCGACGGACCGGCCGGAGGCCGTGCTGCTGGACGAGGCGCTGGTGGGCGAGGAGACTCCGCAGCTCTGCCGGGAGCTGGTGGCGGAGACTCTGGACGATGCGGTTCCACTCCTCCTGTACGCGTCGGGCGTGGTCGGCGAGTCGCTGCACGCCGAGGCTTACGAGGCGGGCGTGTGGTCGATCTTCGAGGAGCCCATCCGGGCGAGGCTGCTGGTGGCGGCCATCCGGAGGTTCCTGGCGATCGGGAGCCGGGCTCGGCGTCGGGGGGCGGAGCTCGCTCCGGAGGACGCCGAGCCCCTGGACCGCTCCGCGCTGGAAAGGTTGCTCCCCGTCCTGCGAGCGGCTGCCTCGAGGGAGGCGGCGCCGCTGAGCTGCGTCGTGATCGGCCCGACGAGGCTGGGCACGGGAGAGCTGCTCCAGCGGCAGCGGAACATGACCGCGGAGCTCTGCGGTCGGCACCTCCGGAGCTCGGACCTGTTCGGGTGGATGGACGGGAGCGACATCGCGATCCTCGCGTTCGGGGCCGGATCTCTCGGCGCCGAGGCGCTCGTTCGTCGGTTGAACGAAGCCGCCGCCGGGCGCGCGGAGGTGGACCGGGAGACGGCGGTCCTGAGCGCCGGGATCTTCGAGCTCCCGCCGTCGCGGAACGGGAGCGAGGCGCGGTGGACGGGCGGCGAGAGCGACGACGGGCTGAGGGCGGCCCTCCGGGCGCTGGGGAAGGCCCGGGCGGCGGGCGGCGGAGTCCAGCGTTGGAAGATCGACTGAGCGGAGCTCGGCCTCGCCCCGCCTGACACCCGGCTACTCTCGACCCTGGCCCGAGCCTTCAGCCGCGGCAGCCGCCGTGGCGAATGACATGCAGCGGCGGTCACCTTCGGGCTGAGCCGCGAACCTGGGTGCGCCCTCTCTCCGGAGGTCTCCACGGCGCTGCCCGCCTCACCACCTTGGGGCCGGACGGCCGCCCGGCCGTCACGTTCTCTTGACAAGCCCTACTGTTGCATCTACGCATTACTCCTTAGAATTATCAGTGTACGAGCTTCGAACGGGACGGCCCGACAGTATCCGACCCTCATGGGGGACAGCGAATGTGGACCCCCCTGCCCGCCCGTGTAGGCGTCCTGCTCGCCCCGCCTGTTTTCGTACACAGCACCGATGGAAGCGCTATCACGGACGTGATGACCCGGAGCGGATCGAGGAACGTCTCGGCGAGGTTCGCGGCCACGCCGCGAGGAGGTAAGGTGTGACCGAGGAGCGTCAGACGGCAAAGATCGGGGAGGACATGGGCGCTTCCGAGCCTCTCATCTCCGACGAGGACCGCTCCACGGTCCGCATCCTGGCCGTGGACGACGACCCGACCTCGCTGGCCAGCTGCGAGTCGGTGCTCGACGCCGAAGGCTACAAGATCGAGGTCGAGCGCAAGGGCGAGGACGCGATCCGCCGGATCAAGACCGGCAAGGTCCACATCGCCCTCATCGACCAGAACATGCCCGGCGTGGACGGGATGGAGGTCCTCCAGGCCGTCCAGGAGCACTCGCCGTCGACCCTGGCCATCATCATGACCGGGTACGCCACGGCCGAGGCCAGCGTGCGTGCCCTGCAGGCCGGTGCGTGGGACTACCTGCCCAAGCCGTTCACGGCCACGCAGCTCCTCATCCTCGTCGACCGGGCGGCTCACACGCTCCTGCGCATGCGCTCGCTCGCGGGCGCGTCGAAGGACGGGCGCAAGGACGGCGTCCTCATCGACAACGGCGTCCAGATCCTCGGCGTTTCCGAGGTCATGCGGAAAGCCGTGGCCCGCGCGCTCAAGGTGGCCGGGACCGATGCCTCCGTGTTCATCACGGGGGAGAGCGGGACGGGGAAGGAAGTCTTCGCGCGGTGCATCCACAACGAGAGCCGCCGCTCCCAGAAGCCGTTCGTGGCCGTGAACTGTGCGGCGCTCCCGGGAGAGCTCCTCGAGTCCGAGATGTTCGGGCACCGGCGCGGGGCGTTCACCGGCGCCGTCCGGGACAAGCCGGGGCTCCTCGAGGCGGCCGACCGCGGCACCTTCTTCCTGGACGAGCTCGCCGAGATGCCGATCGCGCTCCAGCCCAAGCTCCTCCGGGTCCTCCAGGACGGGGTTCTCCGCAGGGTGGGGAGCGAGAAGGACGACGCTGTGGTCGACGTCCGCTTCATCTCGGCGACGAACCGCGACCCGGAAGAGGCGCTCGATACGGGCCTCATTCGGCACGACCTCTACTACAGGCTCCGAGTCGTCCCGATCGAGCTCCCGCCGCTGCGTGAGCGCCCCGAGGACATCCCGATCCTGGCCGCGCATTTCGTCGAGCGCTTCTGGCGCCGTCACCGAATTGCGGGGAAGCAGCCGCCGGAGCTGGCCCCGGAGACGCTCGAGCGGCTCGTCTCGGCCAGCTGGCCGGGCAACGTGCGCGAGCTGCAGAACGTCCTCGAGCAGGTGGTCGTTCTGTCGGACTCCAACGAGCCGGTCCCGCCCGAGGCATTGCCGCCGCTCGAGGGGGCCGGGTCGGTGGGTTCCCCGCGCGGATCGGACGGCGGGCTGTTCGCTGACATCGACCTCCAGGGCGAGTACCACACGGCCAAGCAGGAGCTCATCGACCGGTTCGAGCGCCGCTATCTGGCCAGCGTGGTCGCCCGGGCGGGCGGCAACATGTCCAAGGCGGCGCGCCACGCGGGAATCGACCGGACGACGCTCTACCGTCTCATGGACAAGCACGAGCTGTCCAAGGAGAGCCTGACCGGGGAGACCGGGGAAGGGGATGAGCTCGACTCGTGAATCGGCCGAGCCGGTGAGCGAGGAGGCGCGCCGCCGCCGTAGCGACCGGGTCCGGCCCCGTCCCCCCTCGCCGGCGGACGACATCGCCGAGGCGCTCGAGAAGGCGGCGCGCGACATGTCGCCGCGCTCGGCCGAGGTGATGCGGGTCCTGGCCGACCGGGTCCTCGGCTCGCCGGAGGCCGACGGGGTCGACCTCGAGCGGCTCGAGGACCTCCTGGACGAGTACGGCCTCCGCACGATGTGGGCGGCGATCGACGGGATCCACTTCGCGCTCGACCTGCGAGCCGACCTGGGGCCCGAGGAGCTCGAGGTGCGCCGGAGCCGCCTCGCGCGCCTCATGTTCGACGTGGCGCGCATGGCGCGCGACGGGGAGATCCGGGCTCAGCGGGCGCTCCTGCGGGACATCTCGCACGACATTCGCTCGCCGCTGAACTCGATCCTCTTCCTGTCGGAGGGGCTCTACTCGCACAACCATTCGAACCTCACGGGACCCCAGCGCCGGCAGCTCGGGATCGTGTACGCGGCGGCCGCCTCCCTCCTCAACCTCGTGAACGACCTCCTGGACTTCTCCCGGACGGTCGAAGGGGACGTGGGCGGGGTGGCCGACATGCCCTTCGGGCTCGCGGCCGTGCTGGCCGACGTGAAGCGCCTGGTGGGGCCGCTGGCCGACCACCACGACACCGACTTCGACCTCTCGTGCCGGATCACGGGGCCGCGGAAGGGTGATCCGCAGATCCTCTGCCGGCTCCTCATCAACCTGATCTCCAACGCGATCGAGGCTGCCGGAGAGATGGGACGGGTCGAGTGCGTCCTCGACAAGAACGGGGACGGGGACCTCCGGATCACCGTCACCGACGACGGCCCCGGGGCCGACATCGAGAGTGTCCGCGAGCTCCTGGCGCCCCAGCAGGAGGGCGACATCACCCGCATGCTCCGCGGCCGGACGCACGGGCTCGGGCTCGTCATCTGCGGTCGCCTGGTGCGGGCCGCCGGCGGGGGGGTGGAGGTCGAGGCCCCGGAGGAGGGGGGGACCCGCTTCCGGGTCGAGCTCCCGTTCCACGCCCTGGGGTCGTCCTGAGGAGCTGAGCGGCGGGCCGCCTCCGGCCCGTCCGGTCTCGGCCTCCGGGCGGCCCGCCGCGACGGGACGGCCTCCGATCGCGTCCCGGCTCAGTCCTCCCGCGAGCGCTCCAGGTGCTCGCCCCCGTCCACCCGCAGCACCTCGCCCGTCACGAACTTCGCCCCGTCCAGGTAGAGCACGGCCCCCGCGACGTCCTCCGCGCGTCCGACCCGGCCCAGCGCCGTGCTCGCCGCCGCCCGACGCCGCTCCTCCTCGCCCGTCCCCTCGGGGAGGAGGACGGGGCCGGGTGCCACGGCGTTCACGCGGATGCGGGGGGCCCACGCCCGGGCCAGGCTCCGGGTGAGGCTCACCACCGCGGCCTTGGTGGCGGCGTAGGGCGCGTAGGACGGCCAGCCCTCGATCGCGGCCACGTCCGCGATGTTCACGATCGAGCTCCCCGCTACCATGCGGGCGGCGGCCTCCCGGGAGCAGAGGAACACCCCGCGGGCGTTGAGGGCGAAGACCCGGTCCCAGTCGGCCACGCTGACCTCCTCCGGGCGCGCGCGGGGGAAGATCGCGGCGCTGTTGACGAGGAGATCGATCCCGCCGAGGGCCGCGGCGGCGCGTTCGACGAGCGAGGCGGCGTCCCCGGGGACGGAGAGGTCGGCCGCGAGCGAGACGGGCTGGCCGCCACCGGCCGCCGCGGCGGTCTCCCGGGCGGTGCGCTCGGCGGCCTCGCGGTCCGCATGGTAGTGTACGGCCACCCGATAGCCGGCCTCGCCCAGGGCCAGGGCGATCGCGCGGCCGACCCGGACGCCGCCCCCGGTGACGAGCGCACGCCGGCCCTCACCGTTCACCGCCGCTCCTCCCGCCTCACCACGCGAAGCGCTCCTCCCTCCACGGATCCCCCCGCATGTGGTAGCCGTTCCTCTCCCAGAAGCCGGGACGCTCCTCCTGGCCGAACTCGAATCCGACCAGCCACTTGGCGGATTTCCAGAAGTAGAGGTGAGGCACCACGAGCCGGAGCGGCCCGCCGTGCTCGCGGGCCAGCGGCCGCCCGGCGTGGGCGTGGGCCAGGAGGACCCCGTCGCGCAGGAGGTCGTCGGTCCGCAGGTTGGCGGTCCACCCGTCGGTGGCGTGGACGAGGACGTGGGACGCCCCCTCCGCGGGGGAGGCCAGCGACACGAGCTCCGAGGCCGGGACCCCGGTGAAGCGGACGTCGAACCGGCTCCAACCGGTCACGCAGTGGATGTCGCACAGGACCTCGCGCCGGGGGAGCTCCATGAGCTCCTCCCACCCGAGCTCGACGGGGCGCTCCACGGCGCCCCGGACGAAGACGCTCCACTCGGCCGCGTCGGCCTCGGCGGGCCGGCCGTAGTGGAGCACCGGCCACTTCTCGGTCCGGTGCTGTCCGGGGGGGAGGCGGTCCCGGTCGGCGGGACGGACGTCGAGCGGGGTCTCGTCCGCGACATCCACCGACGGCCTCGCCGGACGATCCTTCGCGTGCCCGCTCAATCGTCGTCCTGGACGCTCGTCTTGCGCTGGTGCGTGCCCGGCGCGAAGGACTTCACGGCCACGGACTTGGCGGGCACGCCCACGTTGACGTGGTAGGGACGCACGTCCCGGGTGGCCACCGCCCGCGCCCCGACCATCCCCTGCTCGCCCACGTGGACGCCGGCCAGCACGAGCGCGCCGTACGTGACGCGGACGTGGTCCTCGAGGACCGTGCGCGCGTTGGTCACGTCCACGATGTCGTCGATCGAGTGGGTGTGGCTGAACACGGACGCGTAGTCGGAGATCGAGACGTGGTTCCCGAGCCGGATGCCGCCCCGGTCGTCCAGGAGGACGTTCCGGTGCACGACCACGTCGTCCCCCACCTCCAGGTTGTAGCCGAACGACACCTCCACGAAGTGGAAGCACTTGAAGTTCTTCCCCACGCTCGCGAACACGTGGGGCGCCAGGAGCCTACGGAAGCGGACGCCCAGGTGGACGTTCCCCCCCAGGGGCGAGCGGTCGAACATCTGCCACAGCCAGATGAGCGGCTTCCTGGGGTAGTAGCGCTCCTGGTCGATGTCGTGGTAGTACTCCGGCTCGAGCGTGACATTGCGCGGGTCGAGGTTGGCCAGCGCGGCCCGCGTGGCCAGCGGCAGCTCCTCCTCATCGACGTCCTCAGGCAGGGCGGGGAAGTAGATCTCCCTCAGGACCTCCCGACACAACTCGTTCCGGTCCGTGTCGGGATCCCGGAGACGTTCGTCCAGCGCCCGGAGCCACCGCTCGTAGAGCTCGGTGGCTCCGGGCGACGGGGTCAGCTGCTTGAGGGGTCTCTGTACCATCGGCTCTCTCCCTGGCGATCTGGGGCGGCCGGTCGCCTCGGCCGGAGCCCGGCCGGTCCCGGTCTCCAACGCCCATTCCGGCACAAGCTGTTCCGCGCGCTCCCGTGCCGTCAATCGTTGCGGCCGGCAGGCGCGCGCCGGCGCCCGGAGGGCCGGGAGGCGTTCGGCCGCCGGTCCCTTGACGTCGCCGCGGGGGTCGGCTACCGTTGCGTTCTTACTGTTTGAGATTGAGTATCATTCTCATACAAACACGGCGGCCGGACGGTCCCGCCCCCCGCTGCCCCGAAAGGAGCTCGACTTGATCCGACGATTCCTCGTCCGTCCCCGCCGCGCCCCCGGAGCGGCCCTCGTCGCGCTCGCGCTCTCCGCGGCGTGGCTCGCCGGCCCCCCTCCCGTCCGGGCGCAGCAGACCGGCACCGCTGAAGCCCCGGAGTTCCGCGTCGACCTCGGGGGGTACGGCTCGACCCGTCTCGAGGCGATCGACGCGGACGAGCCGCCCACCTCGCTCACTCTCCGCCGTCTGGTCCTCACGACCGATGCCCGCGTGGGAGACCGCTTCCGCGTGTACACGGAGATCGAGTTCGAGCGGTTCGGGGAGATCGAGCTGGAGAAGGCGCTCGAGCGCGCCGCGGGGGGAGCGGACCTCGAGCAGGCGGTCGAGGGGACGGGAGGCAGCGAGCTGTCCCTGGAGCAGGCGTGGGGGCAGCTGGACCTGGGCGGGGGGGTCGGCCTCCGGTTCGGCGCCGTCCTTCCCCCCGTGGGCCGCTTCAACATCCACCACGACGACGACGTGTGGAATTTCCCACGCCGTCCGCTCATCGACCGGGCGGCGGCGGTCCTGCCGGCCTCGGCCGCGTGGACGGAGATGGGGCTGGGCCTGGCCGGTCGCACGCCGGTGGGCGAGACGGGCCTCCTCGACTGGCAGGTCTACCTCCTCAACGGCACCACGCTCGACTTCGCGATGGAGCACAAGCTGGAGACGCGGGCGACGGGACCCAGCGCGCTCGTCGTGGAAGCGGCCGTGGGCCCCTCGCCGGGGGCGGTCGACGGCTCGAGCCGGGCCGACGCCGTGGCCGCACGGGTGGCCCTCAGCCCCTCGCTGGGCACCGAGATCGGCCTCTCCGGCTACCGGGGCCGCTACGCCCCCGATGCGCTGGAGGACGGAGGGGCCGTCTCGACGCTGGGCATGGACGGGCGCCGGCGCCTGGGGCCCGTGGAGCTGGAGGGGGAGTTCCTCTACACCCACTACGACGATCTCACCCGCGTGCTCGGCGACTTCGTCCGGCTGTTGGGGACGCGGGAGGCCGAGGCGGCCGGGACCGGCGGCGAGCTGGTCACGGAGATCGAGGCGGAGATCGGGGGGCTCTCGGACGACCGCTACGGATTCTGGCTGGACGCCGGGCTTCCGATCGCTCTCCCGCGTGGCGTCCTGGGGTTCGAGGCGCCGGTCCTGGTCCCGGTCGCGCGCTACGAGCGCGTGTGGCTCTCGGGGGATGTCGAAAAGGTGGCGCTGGACGCGGCCGAGGGGGTCGCGGTCGGTCGCGCCGACCGCCGGCAGGGTCGCCTGTCGGTCGGTGTCGCCTTCCGGCCGGTGCCGCAGGCGGTCTTTCACCTGGTGTACGAGAGGAACGACGCCATCGAGGGCGCGCTCCTCGACCCCGGCGTGTCCGAGGGGTCCACGAACGGGGCCGTGTTCGGCATGGCGGTGGGGTTCTGAGCGTGGGTCGCGCGCTTCGAATCGCGGTCCGGGGCGCCCTGGCGGCGGCGCTGGTCGGAGCCGGGGTCCCGGCGGAGCCGGCCGCGGCCGGCTCGCTCTCTCGGCCCGCATCCGGCCCGCTCCCCCGGCAGGCGGGCGTGGCGCTCCCCCGGCCCGCCGCGGCAGACACGTCGGGGGCCGCCCGTCCCGACTCCGGGTCGAGCGCGCGCGTGCTCGCGAAGAGGGACCGCGCTCTGCGAGAGATCTTCGGGGACCCGGTGCGCGCCGTCGAGGACCGATGGCGGCTGACGCGGGCGGAGGTCCGCTCCATCGGGGAGGAGGCGCACGACGCGGTGCCGGACACGGCGCCGGTGACCCTGCGCGTGTACGGGGAGGGACACCGGCTCCTGGGCTACGCCATGGTCCTGGACGAGAGAGGCAAGTACCGCCCCATCACGTTCCTGGTGGCCACGGGCCCCGACCTGGCGGTGCGCGAGGTCGAGGTGCTGGTCTACCGGGAGGACCGGGGAGGGGAGGTCGGGAGCGCCCGCTTCCTGAGGCAGTACCGGGGGAAGAGGGCCTCGGATCCGGTCCGCACCCACCGCGACATCGTGAACATCACGGGCGCCACGATCTCCGTGAACGCCCTGAACGACGGAGTGCGGAGGGCCCTGGCCACGCTCGGGACCCTGTACGGGCCCGAGGGAGGCGAGCCGGCCTTGGGCCGGCGGGTCCCCCTGCCGGGGGGCGGCTGAGGCGTGGGGCGCGGCTCGCTCCTCACGCTCCACCGGCTCCCGCTCGGCTACCGGGTGCTCTACTCCGGCGTCCTCGCCTTCATCGTGCTCGGATACGGGGTCGGCATCGTCCAGCAGATGCTCCGCTCCGGGATCGGGCCGGCGGGCATGGCCCACTGGTTCCTCGGCAACGCGGACGTGGCCGAGCCGGCCCACCTCCTGTTCCCGATGGCTCCCGCGCGTCTCCTGGACGAGGTGTGGAGGCTCTCGCTGGCGGACGTGCTCCCCACCGTCGTCCTCCTCGCCCTCCTCGGGAGGAGCGACCTCTCGCCGGCCGCGGGTGGCCTCCTGTCGGGGACGCTGGTCCTGGCCGCGCTGGCCGACCTCGCCGCGCCCGCGCTCGTCGCCGGGGGCGGAGCGGGCCTCGGCTGGGCGGCGGCGGCGGCCCGGCTCGGTCTGGCCGCGAGCGCGCTGGTGGGGGCCGGGGTCTGTATGCGGGACATGTGGCTCAGGCCGCGCTCCGGCCCGCGCTTCCGCCGACCGTGACCCAGTACTTCACCTACCGGGGCTTCAGCCTGCGGCGGGCGGACCTCCCGGTCCGGCTCCTCCTCACCGCCTTCCTGTGCACCTGCGGCATCGCGGTCGCGGTGGGGGCGGTGAACTACCAGCTTCGGACCGGCCTCTCGGCCGAGGGCTCGAAGGCGTGGTATCGGGGCGGGCTGGCGGCGACGGAGGCCGACGCGCGGGCTCCCGCCGGGACCGGGCCGGGGCCGGAGAGCGGCGCCGCCCGGACCTCCGGCGCCGATGGCGAGGCCGGTCTGTACGCCAGGTCCCCGCTCGAGCTCATGGACGCCACCCACCCGCACCTGTTCAACCAGGCGTTCCTGTTCTTCGTCCTGGGACACATCCTGGCCCTGTGCGCGGTGGGGCCCCGGCTCAAGATCGCCGTGTACCTGGCCGGATTCGGCGGGGTGCTGGCCGACACGGCGAGCCCCTGGCTCATCCGGTTCGCGAGCTCGTCCTTCGCCTGGCTGCAGCTGGCAGGGCAGGCGGCCATGGGACTGGCCTTCGCCGCGCTGCTGTTCTTTCCCCTGCGCGAGATGTGGGGGAGGGAGGCGCGGGCGGCCCGGCGCCGGAGGGGGGAGCGGGGGTGAGCAGGGCCCTCGGAGCGGCGCTCGCGGTCGCGGCGGTGCTCGGCGCGGCGGGAGCCGGCGCCATCGACGCGGGCGCGGCGGCCGGGCCGGCCGGGCCGGCGCGCGGTCTCCGCGACGTCGCCGCTCGGCCCGCCGACCCCGACACGGTTCGCCTGGAGCGCGTGTGGCCCGCGATGGGCACCCTGTTCCGCGCCGCGGCGAGCGCCACGGACTCGGCCGCTGCCCTGGCCGCGCTCCGGGCCGCCCGGGCCACCGTCGCGCGCCTCGACTCGCTCCTGAGCAGCTACCGCCCGGACTCCGAGGTGTCGGAGCTGGGGCGGGGAGCCGGCTCGGGGGCATGGGTCGACCTGTCGCCTGAAACCGTGCGCCTCCTGGTCTCGTCCTTGGAGTGGGCGCGGCGGACGGATGGGGCCTTCGATCCGACGGTGGGACCGCTCGTCGAGGCGTGGGGGTTTCGAGGCGGTCCCCCCCGCATCCCGAACCCGGCCCTCCTCGACTCCGTCCGTGCCCTGGTGGACTGGCGCGCGGTCCTCGTGGACCGGGACGGCCGGAGCGCGCGCCTCGGGCGCGCGGGGATGGAGATCGACCTCGGCGGGATCGGCAAGGGTTACGCGCTCGACCGCGCCGCCGAGACCATGCGCGCGGCCGGGGCTTCCGCCGGCATGCTGGACCTGGGCGGGAACGTCCGGGTGTTCGGCCGGGGGCCGGGGCCGGGCGGGACGTGGCCGATCGGGATCCGGTACCCCCGCTGCCCGGAGCGGGTCCTCGGAGAGGTCGACCTGGACTCGGGCTCGGTGGCCACCTCGGGGGACTACGAGCGCTTCTTCGAGCGGGGCGGGGAGAGGTTCTCGCACATCCTCGATCCGCGGACGGGCAGGCCGGTGCGGGGCGTTCTGCAGGTGACCGTGGCGGCGCCCGACGGGCTCACGGCGGACGTCCTGTCGACGGCGTTTTTCGTGCTGGGCCCGGAGGCGGGCCGTCGGCTCCTGGTACGGGAGCCCGGCGTGGAGGGGGCGGCCGCCCTTTGGATGTCCGGCGTCCGGCGGGAGGGCGGAGCGGCCGGACGGCGGCGGGGATCCGCCGGGTCTCCGTCCGGCGTCCTCCTCGCCGGCGAGCGGACGGAGAGGTTCGATCTCGGGACCCGCGCGACGAGTGCGGGGTGCTACGAAGGGGACACGGCCAAGCCCACGGAGGGGCCATGAACGAGGTGCTCAGGAAGCAGATCTGGCGGAAGCTAGCGGGGCTGCCCGACGAGAAGGGCTACCAGATCCTCGACTACATCCAGTTCCTCGAGTCCGAGTACGCCGAGGGGGCCGCCGAGGCGAGCGGATTCCAGCGCTTCAGCGAGCTCCTCCAGAACCGCATGCGCAAGCGCCGGGTCCCGGCCGCGGCGCTTCGCGAGACGATGCGGGTGCTGGGAGGCGCCGACCGCGTCCTGGGCGCGTTCCGCGAGGCGGCGGGCGAGTTCCTGGCCGAGCTCGAGGCCGGCCGGCCCGAGCCCGGCCCGAGGGCGCAGGCCGACGAGGAGCCTCCCCGGCCCCGCGAGGTCGTCATCGAGTGATGGCGCCTCGCCTGCCCTCGCCCGGCCGGATCAAGGACGCCCTGCGGGGGATCCCGGGCTTCCTCCGCCTGCTGTGGCGGCTGGTCCGTGATGCCCGCGTCTCCCGGCTCGACCGGGCGCTGTTCGTGTTCACCCTCGGCTACCTCTTCCTTCCCCTCGACCTGATCCCGGACTGGATCCCGCTGGCGGGGGAGCTGGACGACCTGGTGCTCGTCCTCTTCACCCTGGACCGCCTCCTGTACCGGACGGACGAGGAGGTCCTGCTCGAGCACTGGGACGGCGATCCGGCGTCGCTGCTGGCGCTCCGAGATCTCCTCGAGAGGGGCGCCGAGACGCTGCCCCGCTGGGCCCGCGGCCTCCTGCGGGCCGGTTGAGCGCCCGCTCCCGCCACGTCCCCTCCGGACCCTGGCCCGCGCGTCGGGGTCCGGGGTGTCGTGCGGGCGCCGCACGGCGCCGCGCTCCCGCACGTTGACGATCCTCCTTGCGGCGCCTAGTCTTTTGCATGGTTCCCGACGTTTTGCACGAGGTGTCGACCCGGCGCCGGGGGCGCATCCCGCGCCCCCGACCGGCCCCGCGGCCGGACCTGTCGCCGGCTCCCGCCCGCCCCCTGCGCACCCCAACAGGAACGTGACCCGGAAGTCATGAATCGACCACCATTTAGAGAAGCGTTCACGTTCGACGACGTCCTCCTCGTCCCGCGCCATTCCACGGTGCATCCGTCGGAGGTCGACCTGGCCACGTCGTTCACCCGTGGTATCCGCCTTGCCGTACCACTGGTGTCGGCCGCGATGGACACGGTCACCGAGCACCGGATGGCCATCGCGCTCGCCCGGCACGGCGGGATCGGGATCATCCACAAGAACATGTCCATCGAGGAGCAGGCCTCCCAGGTGGACCGGGTCAAGCGCTCCGAGAGCGGGATGATCCTCAACCCGATCACGCTGGGACCGGGAGCGCGGCTGCGCGAGGCCACGGCGCTGATGTCGGAGTTCTCGATCAGCGGCGTCCCGATCGTCGAGGACGATGGAACGCTGGTGGGGATCCTGACGAACCGCGACCTGGTGTTCGAGAGCGACCTCGAGCGGCCCGTGGCGGAGGTCATGACCCGCGAGGAGCTGGTCACGGCCCCCGAGGGGACGTCGCTCGAGGAGGCCGAGGAGATCCTCCACCGGCACAAGATCGAGAAGCTGCCGGTGGTGGACGGTGACGGCCGCCTGAGCGGCCTGATCACGGTCAAGGACATCTTCAAGCGACGGGCACACCCCGACGCGTCCAAGGACGACCACGGGCGCCTCCGGGTGGGAGCCGCCGTGGGAGCGTCGCGCAGGGATCTGGATCGGGCCCGCGAGCTCGTGGACGCCGGCTGCGACGCGATCGTGGTCGACACGGCCCACGGCCACTCCCAGGGCGTCCTGGACGCGGTCGAGCGGATCCGGGAGGTCCTGCCGGACGTGCAGCTTGTGGCCGGCAACGTGGCCACCAGGGAGGGCGCCGAGGACCTGGTCCGCCGCGGCGTGGACGCGGTCAAGGTCGGCGTCGGGCCCGGCTCGATCTGCACGACCCGGGTCGTGACGGGCGTGGGCGTCCCGCAGGTGACCGCCGTCATGGACGGGGTCGACGGCGTGGACGGGGACGTGCCCGTCATCTCGGATGGCGGCGTCCGCCACTCGGGAGACATGGTCAAGGCCCTCGCGGCCGGGGCCTCGTCGGTCATGATGGGGTCGATGTTCGCGGGGACGGACGAGAGCCCGGGAGAGTCGTTCCTCCTTGAGGGACGACGCTTCAAGGTGGTCCGCGGCATGGGATCGCTCTCGGCCATGGAGGAGGGCTCGGCGGACCGGTACTTCCAGGAGGCACAGGAGGTCCGGAAGCTGGTGCCCGAGGGCATCGAGGGACGGGTGCCGTACAAGGGTCCCGTCGAGGACACGATCTTCCAGCTCGTGGGCGGGCTGAGGAGCGGCATGGGATACTGCGGAGTATCGGACATAGAAGAGTTGCGGGGCGAAGCGCGCTTCCTCAGAATCACGAGCGGCGGTCTGCGCGAGTCGCACCCTCACGACGTGGTCATCACGCGGGAAGCTCCCAACTACCGGGTGTGAGCGCGGTCGCGATGCGCCCCCTGCGGGCGCGTTTTCGTCGAATGGGCAGCACAGGAGTCGGAAGGATGGCGCGAAGTCCGGTCGGAAAGTGGAGCTCCCTGGGCGTGGCGGGGGCGGTGATGGCGGTCGCAGCGTGTGCTGGAAATCCCTCTCCAGGCCCGCTCGGCGCGCGCACGCCGGCGGAAGTGGCCCTCCCCGATTCGGTGCTGCTCCTTGCACCCACGCCGGCGCCGGAGAAGGTGGCCGCGGCCGACCGTGAGCAGCGGCAGACGGTACGCTCCATGGGCGAGGAGACGCAGCGCGAGTTCCTGCAGCTCTTCGGACCGGATCCGCTCGGCCTGGCCCATGCGCCGGCCAACGCGGTGCGTTACGAGATCCCGCTCCAGACCAACGACGCCGTCGAGGGCTGGATCGACTACTTCCGCTCCGAGGTCCCGGAGCGCTTCGCGACCTACCTGAGGCGGATGGGCCGCTACGAGCCGATGATCCGCGCCAAGCTCCGCGAGGCGGGGCTCCCGCAGGACCTCCTGTTCCTGGCCGTCATCGAGAGCGGCATGAACCCCCACGCCTACAGCCGGGCCCGCGCGGTGGGGCTGTGGCAGTTCATCGCGGGGACGGCGCGTCGCTACGGCCTCGAAGTCGACTACTGGGTGGACGAGCGGCGCGACCCGGTCAAGGCGACCGACGCGGCGATCCGGTACCTCTCGGACCTCTACGACGAGTTCGGCTCCTGGTACCTGGCCGTGGCCGCGTACAACGCCGGCGAGGGAAGGGTGCGCTGGGGGATCGCCCGCACGGGCTCGCGAAGCTACTGGGACCTCGTGGACGCGCACGTGCTGCGCCGGGAGACGCGGAACTACGTTCCCAAGCTCATCGCCGCCGCTCTCATCGGACACGACCCGGCCCACTACGGCTTCGGGGACGTGCAGCCGGCCGCCCGGCTCGCCTACGACTCGGTCACGGTGCCGGACGCCACCAGCTTCGACGTGATCGCGAAGGCCGCCGGGGTGTCGGAGTCGGCCGTCGAGGAGATGAACCCCGAGTACCCGCGACACGTGACGCCGCCGGGCCACGAAGCCCTGGTCCGGATCCCCGGCGGCCACGCGGAGCACTTCGCGAGCGCGTACGCCGAGATCCCCGCCTCCAAGCGGGTGACGTGGCTGGTGCACACCGTGACGCGCGGCCAGACCCTGTCGGGGATCGCCGCCCGCTACGGCACCTCCGTGCGGGCGATCATGGCGGCCAACGGGGGCGTGAGCCCCCGCCGGCTCCAGATCGGCCAGCGGCTGGTGGTGCCGCGCAGGGGCGCCAGCTCGACCACGCTGGCGTCGGCCAGGCGGGCGCGGCCCTCGGGCTCGGCCACGGTGGTGGTCCGCCGCGGCGACACGCTGTGGGCCATCGCACGCCGCTACAACGTGAGCACCCGGGAGCTCATGGCGTGGAACGGCCTCAGCTCCTCGAGCATCCATCCCGGCGACAGGATCCGGGTGCGGTGATGGACGGACGCGCCGACCTCCGGGTCGATCTCCACTCCCACACCTGCTGGTCGCCCGACGCGGCAACGACGCCGGCCGACCTGGTCGAGCGCGCGGCCGAGGCGGGGCTGGACCGGGTAGCGGTGACCGACCACGGTGAGATCGCGGGGGCCTTCGAGGCCCGCGCCCTCGATCCGGAGCGGATCATCGTGGGCGAGGAGATCCGCTGCCGGTGCGGGACCGAGCTCATCGGCCTCTTCCTCGTGGAGCGGATCCCGATGGGGCTGGACGCCCGGGAGGTCGCCGAGCGGATCGCCGACCAGGGCGGGGTCGTGTACGCGCCCCACCCCTACGCTTACCCGCGCCGCGCCCTGGCGCGGGCGCGCCGGGCGCTGGACCTGGCCGAGGCGGTCGAGGTCGTCAACGCCCGGGCGGCGTTCTTCCCGCCTTGGAACCGGATGGCCGGGCGCCGGGCCGGCGAGCTGGGCATGCCGACCTGCGCCGGCTCGGATGCGCACTTCCCCCACGAGCTGGGACACGCCTTCTCGGTCATCCCGGCGTTCCGGAGCGTGGCGGAGTTCCGCGAGGCGCTGGCCGGGAGCCGGCCCGTGCTGCGGCGCGCGACGGGGCCGTGGATGCACGTGGCCTCGATGGCCCTCAAGGCGGGGCGGAAGGTGGAGGCGCGCGTCCGGGCGGGGGGCGCCGGCGGCGGACGCCGCTCCGCGCGCCGACCGGGCTCGCTCGAGGTGGTCGAGGAGACCTGACGTGCCCGGCGGGCCCGTCGCCTCCGCCGCGCGCGGCTCGGCGGCCGGACGCGCGGCCGGCGGGGCCCGCTAGGAGACGCCGACGCCGGCCGTTCGCCCGGACCCCGGCGGCCCGGCCAGCGGATAGACCGTCGCCCGACCCTCCCTCTCCCCGATCGCGTTCCGGGGATCCACCACGATGTGGGCGTGCTCGACCACCCTGTCGTAATCGATCGACGCGTGGTCGGTGGTCACGATGACCAGGTCGGCCCCCTCCAGCTCCTCGTCGGTCAGCTCGACCGACTCGAACCGGTTCCCATCGAGAGCGATGCTGTCGACGTAGGGGTCGTGGTAGCGGACCTCCGCCCCCTTCTGCAGGAGGAGCTGCAGGATGTCCAGGGCGGGGCTTTCCCGGGTGTCGTCGACGTTGGGCTTGTACGCCATGCCCAGGAGCAGGAGGCGGCTCCCCTTCACCGACTGCTCCACCGCGTTGAGGGCCTCGGTGACCCTGGCCACCACGTAGCGCGGCATCTCGGCGTTCACCTCGGCGGCCAGCTCGATGAAGCGCGTGCGGTACTGAAGCGTCTTCATCTTCCAGGCCAGGTAGTGCGGGTCGATCGGGATGCAGTGCCCGCCCAGCCCGGGCCCGGGGTGGAAGCGCATGAAGCCGTAGGGCTTGGTGGAGGCGGCGTCGATCACCTCCCAGATGTCGATCCCCAGCCGGTCGGCGATGATGGCCATCTCGTTGGCCAGGCCGATGTTGACCGCCCGGAACGTGTTCTCCAGGATCTTGGCCAGCTCGGCCGCCTCCGGCGACGAGACCTCCACGACGTCGTCGAGCACCTCGGCGTACAGCGCCACGGCCAGCTCGTGGCACTCCGGCGTCAGCCCTCCCACGATCTTGGGCGTGTTCTCCAGGTGCCACTTCGGATTGCCCGGGTCGACGCGCTCGGGGCTGAAGGCCAGGAAGAAGTCCTCGCCGGCCTCGAGCCCGCTCTCCTCCAGGGTGGGCTGCACCAGCTCGCGCGTGGTGCCCGGGTAGGTGGTCGACTCGAGGATGACCAGCTGCCCCGCCCTCAGGTGCTCCCGCACCTTCCGGGTCGAGTCGATGATGTAGGAGACGTCCGGGTCGCCGGTCTTCGAGAGCGGCGTCGGCACGCAGATGATGAGGGCGTCCGCCTCTCCCATGCGGCCGAATTCGGTGGTCGGCTCGAACCGTCCCTCCCCCACGGCCACGGCCACCCGGTCGGCGTCGATGTCCAGGATGTGGGAGTCTCCGGAGCGGAGCGTGTCCACGACCCGCTCGGAGATGTCGAAGCCGAGCACCGGGAATCCGGCCTCGGCGAAGCTGATGGCCACCGGGAGGCCGACGTAGCCCAGGCCGACCACGCCCACCGGAGATTCGTGGCGACGGATGCGTCCGAGGAGATCGGTGCGTGCGCTCATGTTCGATGAGATCGTGTGAGGTCCAGTCGCTCGGTCTGCCGGGTCATCCCCGGAAACGCGAAGGCGGCGCCCGGGGGGCGCCGCCCCTCGCCCGCCCGACGGCGGGCCCCACAGTCTCGCCGGGAAGCCCCGTCCACGCAAGGACCGGGGAGCTCTCCGGCCGGCGTCACTCCTGTCCGCGCATGACCCTCCGGGCGTACCCGTTGGAGGGGTTCACGCCCGACGCGAGCAGGACGCCCACGCGCCCCGGGCCACGGTTGTAGGCGGTGAGCGCCAGCTGCATGTCCCCGTCGTACTGGTGGAGGAGGATGCCCAGGTACCGGAATCCCAGGTGGAGGTTCGTGTCCGGATCGAACAGGGCGTCCTGGTCCGCGCTCGGGTCCAGCCAGCGCGCCGTGCTCGGCTTGAGCTGGGTATATCCGACGGCCCCTGCGTTGCTGACTGCCCAGCGACGGAAGGAGGACTCCGTCTGGATCAGGTTGAACGCGAGCTCGGGCTCGAGGCCCTCGGAGATCGAGATGTCGTACACGCGCGACGCCAGGTCGGCCGGTACGCCGTACCGGGAGGAGAAGCCCTGGATGGCCCTCAGCCGGTCGGCCTGCAGGCGGCGGAGAGCCGCCTCGCCGCTGGCCGTCGTGGCGCGCCCGCGGACTGCCTGGAGCTCCGCACGGGTCCGCGCCAGGGGGGACCCGGGCAGCGCGACGAACGAGGTCAGCGCGGCGCCCCCCACCAGCGCCACGGCCGCCACGATCGCGGCACCGCGCGGGGTGGAGAGGTGATCCACCAGGTTCCGGAGCCGCCAACGTAAGTCGGGGCCCGGAGGCCGGCTGGTCTCTTGCCTGAATGCGCTCAGCGACATGTATCTCACTCCTGTCGAAGCCTTTATGCAGCTACGGCCCACCCGGGCCCGTGGGGCGTCGGCGCCTCTGCGGGCCGCCGCCGACCTCCGGGAGGCGCAACCCACGTGCCATGGGGCGCCTTTTGTTCGGGATCTGTTCGGGTCATCCGTCCTCGTCCCTTGTCCACCTGCCACTTCGGCCGCCGCTCTTCTCGAGCAGGCGGACGTCCTCGATGCGCATGCCGCGGTCGCGGGACTTGGCCATGTCGTAAAGAGCCAACAATCCCGCCGTCACGCCGCACAGGGCCTCCATCTCCACGCCGGTTCGCGACCAGGTGGAGGCGCCGACCCGGACCCGGAGGCCCGGGAGCCCCTCCTGTCCCTTCGACGCCTCCACGGGGTCGATCGTCACCTCCACGGCGTCGAGGGGGAGGGGGTGGCAGAGGGGGATGAGGTCGGGAGTGCGCTTGGCGCCGCCGATCGCGGCGAGCCGGGCGACGGTCAGGGCGTCGCCCTTCCGGAGCTCCTGGTCCCGGATGGCCCGGAGTGTGTCCGGGCTCATGCGGATCGTGCCCTCGGCCACGGCACGGCGGCGGGTGACCGGCTTGTCGCCGACGTCGACCATCCGCGCGCGCCCGGCGTCGTCCAGGTGCGTCAGGCGGCGGTCGTCGGACTCGGGGTCGTCCATGGGACCTCCTCCGTCTGCTGGCCGACCGGTGATGCGGCGTCGGCGCGCGGCCCGGGGTCGGTGTCGCCGGAGGTTACTCCCCCGCGCGGGGTACGTTCCCCGCCAGGTCCGTCAGGAGCCCGGCGGTGATCGCCTGGGGGTTCACGTTCCCCGCGGCCTCGTCCCGCGCCTGCTCGAGCCGCGCCAGCGCCTCCAGGAGCACGTGGGGCGAGGGGAGGCGGCCGCCGACCAGCCGTCGGCCCAGGCCGGGCTCGAACGCCAGGTACCCGGCGCCCAGGCTCTCGGCCAGGAGGTCGCGGACCAGCTCGGCGGCCAGGGCCAGCGTGTCGTCGAACTCCCCCCGCGCGCCGGAGGGAGAGAGCCGGGCGGCCAGGGCCCACCTCTCCGACCGCTGTCCCCCGAGGGCGACCCGCACGAGGTCCTCGGCGCGCTCGCGGACCTCCGTGGCGTCCTCCGACAGGGCGCGGAGGGCCCGCCCGGGCGCTCCCTGGGCCCGCCGCGCCAGCGTCTCGGCCCGCGCGGCGTCGACCCCGGCGTGCTCGACCAGGAGCCGCTCGACCGCCTCGACGCTCACGGGCGGCACCCGGAGGGCCAGGGTCCTCGAGCGGATCGTGGGGAGGAGCGCGCCCCGCCGGCTCGAGGTCAGGAGGATGTGGGTGTCCGCCGGCGGCTCCTCGAGCAGCTTGAGGAAGGCGTTGGCGGCCTCGGGACTGCTGGCCTGCGGCACCATGGCCTCCGCATCCCCGACCACGAACACGGACCGGTGGCCCATGGCCGGCCGCCGCGCCGCCCGCGCCCGCATCTCCTGGACGGCGGCCAGGTAGATCCCGGTGGCGCCGTCGAAGTCCCGCGGCTCCAGGGGCTCCGTGCGGCGGACCTCGAGCTCCTCCATCCTCGCGTCCTCGAGCTTCTCGCGCAGGCGCTCAGGAGTGGAGGCGCCCGTGGGGCGGGGCAGCGGGAAGAACCAGTGGAGGTCCGGATGCTCGAGCCGCCGGGCCAGCCGGCAGCTCCTGCAGGCGCCGCACGCCGTCCCCTCCTCGCACAGGAGGAGCTGCCCGAGCCACAGCGCCAGGCGCTGCTTGCCGACGTCCCGCGGGCCGTGGAGGAGGAGGGAGGACGGCAGCCGGTCGCGACCGAAGGCGCCTCTCAGCCGCTCCTGCAGCTCGTCGTGACCGACGACGGGATGGAGGCCCGGCGCCGGTCGGACCCGCTCGTCAGCCACCGGAGCGGCTCCTGAGCCAGCGGATCGGGTCCACGGCCCGCGGCGGTCCCCCCGGCGTGGGCCGGTGGATCTGGAACTCGATGTGGGGCCCGGTGCGGCTCGACGCCCCGCCGACCCGGCCGATGACCTGGCCGGCCGCCACCTGCTGGCCCACCCGGACCGACAGGTCCTCCAGGTAGAGGTAGGCGGAGTAGAAGCCGCCCCCGTGGCTCACGATGACCGAGGGTCCGTAGAGGCCCTGGGGACCCGCCCACTCGACGCGGCCCGACGCCACCACCCGCACGGCAGTCCCCTCGGCGGCGCCGATCCCGACGCCGTCCCGCTGGATCGTGGTGCCCCCGTCCCGCTCGGGCCCGAACTGGTAGACGATCTTCCCCTGGACGGGCCAGTCCAGCTTGCCCAGATCGGACGTGGTGAGGCTGGACGTGCTCGCGCGGCCGGCCCGCCGCTCGGCTTCGCGCCGCGTGCGCTCCAGCTGCGCGATGAGCCCCTGGAGCCTGGACTCGTCCTGGGCCAGGCGGGCCTCCTGCTCCTGCGCCCTGGAGCGCTGCGAGCGGTAGTTGGCCAGCCGCCTCCGGTACTGCCGGTGCAGGGTCTCGAGGTCGGCGAGCTCGTTCTTCTTGTCGTCCCGGAGGCCCTGCAGCCGGTCGAGCTGGTCGGCCAGCTCGGTGCGCTGCTCCTCGAGCTTCCCCTCCAGGGTGCTCACCTGCCGCACCAGCATCCTGTCGTACACGGTGACCAGGTGGAGGTACTTGTAGCGGTCGATGAGGTCCGAGAAGGAGCGGGCGGAGAGGAGGACCTGCAGCGGCGCGAGCGGCCCGCGCTCGTACACCTCGCGGAGCCGCTCCTGGAGCTCGGTATTGCGGACGGTGAGCTGGTCGCGGGTCTGCAGCATCCGGGCGGTGGTGTGCGCCACCTGCTCCCGGGTGGTCTGGGTCTGGACGTCCAGCTCGGCGACCACGCTGCTCGAGGACTCGATCTGCTTCTCCAGGTTCCCGATCTCCTCGGACGCGCTGCTCACCTGGTGGGTGAGGCGCTGCATCTCCTGGCGGAGGCGCTGGCGCTGCTGGCGGATCTCCTCGAGACGCTGCTGGCTCTCCTGGATCTTCTCCTCGAGGACATGGCCGGTCGTGTCCTGCTGCTGGGCCCGGAGGCCCGCACGGGGGGCGAGGAGCGCGGCGAGCGCCAGCGCGGTCACGAGCCGGCCCTTCATCGGCCGACTACAGGTCGTAGAGGCCGCGGAGCTCCCGGCGGACGGCGCGCCGGGCCGCGAGCATCCCGAGAATGGCGGCCGCTGTCACGCCCCCCACGATCCACAGGTCCGGCATCCACGCCAGATCGAGGAAGGTGCCGTCCACCAGGCGGTACGTCCCCCACGTCAGGCCGAACGCGAGGCCGCCGCCGCACAGCCCGGTCACGAGCCCCTCGATCATGAACGGCCGCCGGATGTAGCCCTCGGTCGCCCCGACCGTCTGCATGATCGCGATCTCCTCGGAGCGAGCGAGGATGGCCATCCGGACCGCCGTCCCCACCAGCATCACGGCCACGAGCGCGAAGGCTCCGCCCAGCACGAGAGCCGCCAGGCCCGCGATCCTCCGGAGCGAGAAGATTCGCTCCACCCATTCCCGCCCGAAGCGCACGTCGTCCACGAAGTCGTACGCCTTCAGCCGGTCGGCCACCCGCTTCACGGCCTCCGGGTTCCGGGACCCGGGGCGGAGCGACACCTCCAGGGAGGCGGGGAGGGGGTTCACCTCCAGGTCCGAGAAGACGTCGGAGAACTCGGTGAGCTCCTGCGAGGCGTCGTGGAGGGCCTCCACCTTGCTGACGTAGCGGACCTCCGACACCTCCGGGAAGGTCTCGATCTCCTTCCGCGCCACGTCCGCGCGGCCCGGATCGGTGCCCTCCTGCAGGTAGGCCACCACCTGCACCTGCTTCTCCACGCTCGACAGGGCCAGGTCGATGTTGTGCGCCGTGAGGCCGAAGAGGCCGAGGATGAAGAGGCTGAAGCCGATGGAGGTGACCGAGAGGAAGCCCAGGAGCGGCGCCCGGCGGAGGCTCGTCAGCGCCTCGCGGAGCGCCCTCACGCCCCGGCCTCCCGCGTCTCGGCGGCCGAGTCGTACACGAGCGAGCCGTGCTCCAGCTCGAGCACCCGCACGTCGCGGTGCCGGCGCAGGAGATCGGCGTCGTGGGTGGCGAACAGCACGGCCATCCCCAGGTCGTTGATCCGCCGCATGAGCTCGAACACGCCGTCGGCCGCGCGCCGGTCCAGGTTCCCGGTGGGCTCGTCCGCCAGGAGGACAAGGGGGTCGGTGGCCAGCGCGCGGGCGATCGCCACGCGCTGGCGCTCCCCGCCCGAGAGCTCGGACGGGTGGGACCGGGCCTTGGCGGCCAGGCCCACGTGGCTCAGGAGCTCCTGGACCTTCTTGCGGGCCTTCCGTCCCGGGACCCCGGTGGCCTCGAGCGCGAAGGAGACGTTCTCGGCGGCGGTCATGCGCTCGAGGAGCCGGAAGTCCTGGAAGACGTAGCCCACCCGGCGCCGGAGCTGCGGCACGTCACGGCGCCGGATCGAGTCCGAGCTGAACTTCGAGACGCGCACCGTCCCGTCGGAGGGGAGGGTGTGCATGTGGATGAGGTGGAGAACCGTCGTCTTCCCCGCGCCCGAGGGGCCGGTGAGGAACGCGAACTCCCCCTTCCGGAGGTGGAAGGTCACCTCCTCCAGCGCCGCGCCCGTGCGCGGGTAGCGCTTGGTGACCCGGTCGAAGCGTATCACGACGCCACGGGGCGGACCGCCCGGCAGAAGCGGACGCACATCCCGGCCGCCTCGATCATGGAGCTCGGGTCCGCGACGCCCCGGCCGGCGATGTCGAACGCCGTTCCGTGGTCGGGCGAGGTGCGGGGGAAGGGGAGGCCGGCGGTGACGTTGATCCCGCGCTCCAGGGCGATCGTCTTCAGGAGCGCCAGGCCCACGTCGTGGTAGGGGACGACCACCGCGTCGACCGTCCCGTCCAGGCAGCGCCGGAAGACGGTGTCGGCGGGGTGGATGCCGTCCACCTCCAGCTCCGCGTCGGCGGCCAGGCGCTCGAGGGCCGGCGCCAGGATGCGGCCCTCCTCGTCGCCCAGGAGCCCTCCCTCCGAGGCGTGGGGGTTCACGCCGGCGAAGGCGATGCGCGGACGGCCGATCCCCCACCACTCGCGGAGGGCCCGCGCCGCGATCCGGGTGCGACGGGTCACGAGCTCCACGTCGAGCCGGCCCGGCACCTCCCGCAGCGGGATGTGGCCGGTGAGGAATGCCATGCGGAGCGGTCCGCCGAGCGGGGTCTCCTCCGCCCCCATGATCATCGTGACCTCGGGGACCCCGGCCAGGTCGCGGAGGAGCTCGGTGTGGCCGGGCTGGGAGTAGCCGGCCGCCGAGAGAGCGGCCTTGGAGAGGGGGGCGGTCACCAGGCCGTCGGCCTCCCCGTCCAGGGCCATGCGCGCCGCACGCTCGACCGCGGCCCCGGACAGCCGGCCTGCCAGCCGCTCCGTGTCGCGGCCGCCCGGCTCCGCGCCCGCGGGGCCCTCCGTCCACTCCCCGACGGCCACGAGCTCCGCCCCTGCGGCGTCCACGTCGGCCGGATCGAGTACGCCCGCCGGGCCGACGAGCACCCACTCGGCCGCGCCGCGGAGCTCGTCCGCCCGGAGGAGGGCCGCGGCGACCTCGGGACCGATGCCGCGCGGGTCGCCCAGGGTCACGGCGATGCGGGGGCGGCCCGGACCGCCCCGGTACGCCGGCTCTCCGGACCCTCGCGATCCGCTCACGAGCGCAGCTCCCGGCTCAGGGGATCAGAGGAAGAGCTTCACGTACATCCGCCTTCGCAGCTGGACCATGTACTCCCGGAACTGCTCCTGCCGGAGGAGCTGCTGGCGTATCTGGTCCCTGACGTCCTCGAAGCGGTACGGCCCCGCGGCCTTGAAGTCGGTGACTCTGAGCACGACGAACTGCGCGAGGTCGAAGGCGCCCTCGACCCGGAAGGGTCCGACCACCCGGCCGTCGCCCGGCTGCTGGCCGAGGGCCGTGGCGTAGTCCTGTCCGAACCGGCTCCCCACGTTCGAGACCTCGACGTCCTTGAAGCTCGTCTCCTGGTCGGGGATCCCGTACTCGCGTCCGAGCCGCTCGGGGTCCGCGCCGGCGCGCAGGCTGTCCGCCACGCTGTCGGCCCGCTCCCGCGCCGCGGCCACGTCGGAGCTGTCGATCCGGGGCCGGATGAGGATCTGGCGGACCTCGCGCTCCCCGCCCCGGACGTTCTCCACCTTGACGATGTGGTAGCCGAAGCGGGTCTGGATGGGCCCCACGGCGCGCCCCGGAGGGACCGCCCAAAGGGCATTGGCCAGCCCCGGGACCACGTCCGAGCGGCGGATCCAGCCCATGTCGCCGCCCTGGGCCCGGGTTCCCGGATCGTCCGAGTAGCGCCGTGCGACCACGGCGAAGTCGGTTCCCGAGTGGATCTCGTCGAGCGCCTTCTTCGCCACCTGCAGCGCGCTGTCGGCCGCCGCGGAATCGGGGCGCGGCACGACCGTGATGCGCTGGAAGGAGACCGTGGCGGGCCGCCGGGCGGTCGAGGCGCTCGAGTCGAAGTACGCCCTCACCGCGGAGTCGCTGACCGAGGCCGGCGGAAGCTCGCCCTGGTCGATGAGCTGCTGGCGGAACTGGCTGAGGAGGATCTGCTGGCGGGCCTGCGACCGCAGCATCTGCCGGTACTGGTACATGTTCTGGCCGGTCTGCTCGACCGCCTGCCGGAAGGCCTCGTCCGACTGGAAGTTCGAGCGGATCCGGTCGAACTGCTGCTCCACCACCTGGTCCACCTGATCGTCCGAGACCGTGACCCCCTCCTGCCGGGCTCTCTGGACGAGGAGGAGCCGGTCGATCATGTCGGACACCGCCTGCTTCACGATGGAGTCGCGGGCCGCGGGCTCGTCGGGGACGTCCAGGCCCTGCTGGCGCATGCGGTAGAGGTCCTCCTGGACCTCGGAGAGGAGGATGGCCGAGTCGCCGGCCACGGCGACCACCCGGTCCACGACCTGGACCGAGTCCGGTCCGGAGGCGGCGCCGAGGACGCCCCCGGGCGAGCCCGGCGCCGTCAGCATCTGCCCCGAGGGCGTGGTCGTGTCGGCGGGGGGCACGGCCGGCGGCGTGGTGTCGGCCGGCGGGA
>Ga0102944_1000048_pt1 | contig 92515 bp, 97 predicted proteins | sample SalPonD_shore_MG_FD_78172 | JGI IMG/M metagenome (GOLD analysis project Ga0102944, IMG submission 78172) | Salt pond soil microbial communities from South San Francisco under conditions of wetland restoration - Salt Pond MetaG... | ecosystem: Environmental > Aquatic > Marine > Intertidal zone >... | reverse complement strand
TGGGCGTCGGTCTGTTGCTGAACTGGCTGACCGCACGCCCCTCGAAGGGCCAGCGTCTCACTAAGAAGACCTACAAGCCCAAGCGGCTCACTTAATCCTCACTCCAGCGCTCCACTCCAACGATTCGTCGGAGTATTGCCAAGGATCGCGTGCGCTCTACCGGCCTTTGCGCCGTTCTTAACCAGAGACCGTTCGATTCGTACAGATGGGGCGAGAGGGGGGGGGCAAGCTGCCCCCCCTTCATTAAAACCGACGTCGATAGTCGACCGCGACCGCCGTTTGCGCCGGCGCGCTCGCATTGTGGCCGGGCTCTTTGGCGTAGAGCAGGGCCGTGCGAAGCTCCCCGCCGGCCACATCGGCGAACGCGACATAGCCTTGCAAGTCCTGCTCACGCCCGGACGGGCGCACCGACACCCGCTCCCCTTGATAAGTGATGTGCCCTTGCGCATCCACCGACGTGGGCACCGACAGGCTCGCCACCCCGGTCGTCACACGCAGCGGTTGGGCGTACACAAGGCCGGCGCGCAGCCCGCGGCCCTGGTAGTCAAGGGCCAGGGCCCCGGCCTGGCTGTCGACCGCGCTGAACTGCGTGAACAGACTCCCCGGGGCGGGCTCCATGTGTGTCACGCCCGTGCGCCAGATGGCTCTCACGCCCCAGTGCTGCGCGAGGCGGTACCGGCCACTCAGACCCGCGTACACCGTGTGCGAGTGTTGCCCGAACGCCAGGGAGCCCTGGCTTTGCGTCCCGAAGAGCTGGTCTTCATTGACCCACCCGCCCAGGGCCTCGAGCGCCCAGCGCCGCGAGGACCACAGACGGGCGTGGACTCCCAGGCGGCTGCCGTTTTTGCCACGGGCCATGCGCATGGCCGCCGTGGCGCCCCAGCGCATGGCCAGGCCCAGGGGCTCTTTTAGACTCTGGCCGTATCCGGCGGACGGTGCGCCCTCACGGCGCAGCCATGGCACGCCCGCCGGCCCCCACGCGGGTAGGGCGCTGGCATGGTGATAGGCCTGCCAAGCCACGCCGGCGAAGTGTCCCGCTACCGTGAGATCGCTGAGTTCATAGCCGCTGCGCGCGTCTTGCCACGCGCTCCTCGGGCGACCGTCGAGCAGCGGTTTGGCGCTGAGGCGCGAGCGCACCTGCAGCCCCGTGTTCCCATCCGCCCAATGGCCGTTGAGCCCACGCGCACGGTTGAACCAGTCACTGAAATCTACCCCGACAGGCGCGCTCTTGGCCCAGCTCGAGAACAGGACCGGGTAGTCTCGCTGATAGCTGTCCAGCACGATGGTGTGGAGCTTCCAGTGGCTTAGGGCGTCGCCGAAGGCGCTGCCCAGTTGGGCCGAGGAGGCGGAGACCGGAATCGCGCTGTCGTAGATACTCGCGCCCGCTGGGACCACCGTCGTGCCCAGCGGCTTGATGGCCTCCTGGAGATTTAGCAGCCCGTGGCCGTACGTGCTGTCCACCCCGGCGGGACCCAAATCGGTCGCGCTGGACAGGAGGATGCTGGCGATCTTGGCATTGGTGAGGGTCGGCCACTTTTGCCACAGCAGGGCCGCGGCGGCGGATACTTCCGGGGCCGCGAATGAGGTCCCGTTCTGTGTCGTGTAGGCCGTGTTACCCGTGTTGCTGGCCGTATCGATTCCCTCACCCGGGGCGACCAGGAAATAGTTAGCGGCGCTGCCCGCCCGGTCGGAGAACGAGGAGATCGTGTTCGTGCTCGTGTCCACCGAGCCGACGACCAACATCTTACCGGCGACGTTCGAGTCGGTTGCGGTCATGGCCAATGAATCGGGATTTGCTGCACCGGCATTGCCCGCGCCGGCCACCACCAGGAGACCGGCATTGGTTGCATTCGTGATCGCCGTGGTAGTGTTACTGGTCGCGGTCGACGAGATGCTCAGGTTGATCACCTTCGCCCCATTGCTGACCGCATAGTTGATACCGTCGTCCAGGTAAGTCTCGGAACTGTTGCCGTTCTTATCGAAGACACGCACCGGCATGATGGCCGCGTCCGAGGCCGTTTCGTGCACCACGCCCGCGACCCCCGTTCCGTGGCCATCAGTGCTGTAGTCGTTGTAGTCCGTGCTGGGTTCGGTGCTGACCGTGCTCGTTGGGTTGACCAGCTTGCCCTTGAACTCCTCGTGCGTGCTGAGGATCCCGGTGTCGACCACTGCCACGGTGACCCCGGCACCCGTCTCACCATCCTGGACTGCGTACGGCTGCTTGATGTCGTTCTCGGCCGCCGCATTGTGGCCGGTGGCCCTGGGCGGCGAGGAGGGGGGCGCCGTGCCCGAACCCCCGCCACCGCCCGCGCACCCCGCCAGCGCTACTAGCGTCGCCAGCCCCATTCCACCTACCAGACCTCGTACGTTCATGGCATCCTCTCCTTGTGGTTGTCATGTCGCTAAAAATACATACAATTACCGACGTATGGCAATTATGCTGACACGCTTTGCTGGGACTGTCTACCGCCTGCTGGTCGCTTCGGACCGTGCCCGCCACAGCGCCCCTATGCGCGGCCACAGCGCCCTGGCCGCCCTCGCGGCGGTAATGGCGCTCCTGGGGCTGAGCGGGCCTCTCCGGGCCGCTCACGCGCCGCTCGGCCCCTTCCTGGCCCGCTACGAACCGTGTATTGCGAACGCCTCTCACCGCTACCGCCTGCCCAGGGGGCTGGTCCTGGCCGTTTTGATGACCGAGAACGGTCGCCCGGGCCTGGCGCGCCGCAATCACAACGGCACGGTCGACTACGGCCCCATGCAGATCAATACCGCCCGCCTGGCCCAGCTCCGCCGCTACGGCCTGACAGCCCGCGTGCTGCGCGATGACGCCTGCACCAATATTTGGGCTGGCGCGGCCCTGTTGCAGCGCGAGATCTACGCCGCCGGCGATTTCTGGACCGGAGTCGCCCACTATCACAGCCACACCCCCGCGCTCGGCAGGGCCTACGCGGCTCGGGTGCGCCGTAACTGGCTTCGTCTGCTGCACCGCTTCCGCAGCGGCCAGGGCTACGAGGGGCTTCGGTGAGGCGCCCCGGTCGATTCGTTGCGCCCATTGGGCTGTTCGCGCTCGTTCTGACCTTGGGCGCCTGGGCCGGCCCGCGGCCGTTGACCGACCCCGCCGCCCTGGCCGCGCTGCTACGCCGTGACACCGTCCTGCACCCGCTGGCAGGCCACGCCCGTTGTGTCAGCGGCGTCGTGCGCCACTTCGACCTGTATCCCACGCAGCTGTACTTGGCCGTGCTTCGCACCGAAGGGGGCCGCCCCGGCCAGGCGCGGCGCAACGGCAATGGCACGTGGGACTATGGCCCCGCCCAGATCAACAGTTCCTGGATCCCGCGGCTGCGGCGACGCGGGTTACCCGCCAGCGCCACCACCTTGCGCCACAACACCTGCTTCAATCTCTACGTCAGCGGCTGGATTCTGCGCCGCGAGCTCGACGCCGCCCCGGATCTGTGGACCGGGCTGTTGCGCTACCACTCCCGGACCCCCGTCTACCAGCATCGCTACCTGCAGCGCATTTTGGACAATTGGGCCGCCCTGTCTCGTCTGCGCCGTCGCTAACAATATTCCCCTTTGGCAATTCGCTCTTAACGCCTGACTCCGCTGCCCCGTAGACTGATTAGAAGCACCATAGTGTTCGACAACCGCCAAGGAGCTACCGATATGAGCACGAGCGCCGCACAGCCCCAACCTTCCGCCCGGCCTGAGGTGGCCCTGGGCTACGACGATGGCTTTCGCAACAACAAGGTCGCCGGTCCCAACGGCGCCCAGTACACCACGCCCAGCCAGGTGCGCCGCGGACCGCGCAACGTGGTCGCCATGTCCGGCGACGGCCCCGATATCGGTGAGTTTCGGATCGGCGAGACCCATTACAGCGCGGGTCACGTCGACGGCGAGTCCACCCACTTCGACGAGTACCCGCACTCCGAACTCAGCCGGGTGATGGCCTTCCACACCCTGTATGCCGCCGGCTACGGCGGTTGCCGCCTGCGCCTGGCCACCGGCCTGCCGATCAAGCTCTACTACCGGGCCGGCACCGGTGAGGTCAACGAGGACTACGTGGCCAAGAAGAAGCAGAACCTGCACAACGCCATCGAGATGGTCCACCCCAGTCCCACCTACGGTGATGGCCCCGAGCCCTTCGAGGTCCTCAGCCACGAGGTCCTGCCCGAGGGCTTGGTCGCTTGGTTCCATCTGCTGATCGACGAGCGCGGCGACGGCGCCAGCGCCAAGCCGGTCTACCGCAAATCCCTCGAGTCCGAGCCCGTCGGGTTCATCGATATGGGGGGGCGCACCACGGACTTGGCGGTGGTCGTCGACGGTGAGGTGGACCTGGCGCGTTCGCGCTCCATCGAGCATGGCATGATCAACGTGCGCCAGCGGGTACGTGAGGCCATCTGTGCCCGCTACGACCTGCCTAAGTTCTCCGACCAGGCCCTCGAGCAGGCCCTGGCCAGCGGCAAGGCGCGTATTTTCGGCAAGCCGGTCGATGTCACCGATATCATCAAGAGCGCCAAGCACACGGAGCTCGAGATCATTCGTGACCAGGTGCGTACAATTTTCGGCGCCGGCGCGGAACTCTCTCAGGTCCAGATCTTCGGGGGCGCGGCGCTCGATTTTCGCGATCTGCTCACCGAGCAGGCGTGGTTTCGCCACCAGCAGATGGCCGACAACCCGCTCTATGTCAACGCCATCGGGATGTATAAGTTCATCCGTTACGTGGCCGGCGCCTGACTCCGTATGGCTCGAAAACGTCGCGACAATCGCCAGCGCATCCGGCTCAGCGTACCTCGCGCTGGGCCGACCGCGCCGCTGGCCACGTTCGTCGAGACCACCGATGCCGCGTGCGTGCAACGCTGGTTCCACCGGGCCGTTTGTCTGCGCCTGTACCAGGGGCAGCGACTGATCTCCCTGGGGCCGCCGCCCGATTTAAGCGGCCTGGCCGGCGGTGATGCGCTTATCTTCCGGGTGACGTTTTACGATGACTTGGCCAGTCGCCTCGCCCTGGCCGCTTTGCGTCAGATGAGCGGCAAGGCGCGCCAGGTTTGGTTGCTCGAGGGCGCCCTGCAGTTGCTCGAGCTCGAACGCCGGGCTGAACAGGGTGCTGGCCCGGCGCTGTTCGAGCCGACCGTTCAGGCTACGGCCGAGCCGGCCGTGGCGGTGCCCCGCCCGCCGACGCCACCGCAGCGGCGGACGCCGCCGCCGGACGGCCCCGTATGCCCTTCATCGCCGGCTGCCTCGCCACCACAGGCGGCCACTGCGCCCGTGGACGCGGACGCCGGCGAGGAGGGGGGCGATGACGTCGTGCCTATCGAGGACCTGTCCGAGGTCACGCTCGGGGCCTTGCGTGGGATGGTCGCCGGCCGGCGGGCCAGCTGAGTGGCTTCACCGCCGGCTCTTGGCAGACGGCTTCTTCTTCGCTGCGGTCTTTTTGGCCCCGCGCTTGGCGCGAGTGGCGCTCTTTTTCTTCGGCTTCTCTTTTGGCCGGAACGAGCCTGATTTCATCACATCGTCGACGCCGCGATTCTTGGCAATGACATCGACGTATCTGTGTTCCCACTGTTTCAGACGACCGGCCTTTACCTCGTGGACTAGATAGTACGCCACCCGCCCCGCAGCCGGGCCCAGGTCCTGTTTCTTGCGCTTCCACCGGTGCCCCGACGCCGCCTGGCGCCCGATCAACGGACCCCACCGCCGCGGCGGATAATCCGCATCGGTCAGCACATCGATAACCTCCTCGGCCGAGACGCTCGGCATGACGGGCACCGCTTCCGGGTGGTCCGCGTAATAGCGAAGAAGGAACTCGACGGCCACGTTGACCAGGGGCTGGTTGCCGTGCTTGGTGACTTCGTACCACTGGGACGGCAAAATTCCGAGGATGCTCTGGGCCTCATGGACCGTCAAACCAAACGCCGCCTTGAAGGCACTGACATCGGCCCCAATCGCCGGTCTATCTTCGGGGATGGCAAAGCCGGCCCCGCGGTCGAGCAGCTCGTCGGTCATACTGAACACCCCCAGGCGCTGTCGATTATCACTCAATGCATCTATCCTTGTTATGACGTTCTCGGCAAGTCTACTTTTGGCGACACCCGAATCATAATTATGCTAACATTATTCCCAGTCGAAGCGGGGAATACCCCCCATTCCAGGAACCGCATGCCGACATGAACATCACGTTAACGGGCATCCTGCCTGTCCCTGAGGGCCAGACTCCTTCAGACCAGGTTACGTACACACTCGACAACGTTCCGTTCCCGCCCCCGAGCGACCCGGCCAAAGCTCCGCAAGGCCTGTCGCCGCCGCCCAACGGGCTGACGCTGCTCTACGGCCAGCGCGTGGGCATGGTCGGGCTCGCGCAGGTGCGTGCCATGTTGGCCCAATCCAATCTGCGTACCGTCCCAGTGACCGTCACGCTGTCCCATGATATCGGGGCTCGCAGTCACTACCAGAAGGCCGACTTGAAAGAGACCCGGATACTCCACCTGGACCGCCTCAGCGCCGACCTGCGTGATCGGGTCATCGACCTGTTCGAGGGCTATGCGGCCTCCGAAGGGATCCCGTTTGTCCAGGCTGACAACGCCACGGTGCACGAGCGTTTCGAGGTCGTCATGTACCGCCCGCATTTGATTGCCCGTCTGCGCGAGGAGCGTGATTTCAAGCACCTCGCCGTCATTTGCTATCCGGTACTCACGGCTGGCAAGCTGACCAAGCGTGCCACCTTATTCAATGCGAGCGTGGTCGAATCTGTATCCTGCCAGTTCTTCAACAATCTCACCATCGAGTTGCCCCACCGGCTGGGCAAGCGCGTGGCGCCTAAGGTCTCTCATCGTCGGACCGGTTAACCGCCGGCCCCGCCCGGTTCATCACCGTCGCGCCCCTGGATCTGCTCGGTCAGTTCCCGGGCGATTTGCGCATACCGCTTCGGGTCGTGGCTCGGATACGGCGCTCGCGGGTAGGCCAGGGACTCGGCCACGGCTTGCACGTCGGCCCGCACTCGTTCACCCGTGCCCCCGGGCGCATCGGGCCCCTGCTGCTCCTCAAGGCTCTTCAGGCCCTGAATTAACTCCTGCTCGCTCTGGTTCAGGCTCGCGAACAGCAGATCGAGATAAGGGCGATAGCGTGCGGCCACCGTGTCTTGCACGGCTTGGCCTTCGGCCTCGCTGAGATAGGGCTCTCCCGTCGGCTCCGGTTCCGGTGCGGCGGCGGGCCGGGGCGGCGGGTAGCGCCCGCCGCCATTCGGTGACTGGGGAGCCGGCTCGCCGCGCGAGGGGCCGTTAGTGCTCGGCACGGCCGCCGGTGGCGGCGGGGGAGAGGGGGTTGCCTCATTCACTGCCGGGACTTGCTCGCTGCCGCCCAGGCTGGTGGCCCCGAAATCCAGCAGGCTCGCCAGTTCCTCGCGGCGGCGCTGGCAGACCTCGTCCACGTACCCCAGCACGTCAGCATGGCCGCGTTGAAACCTCTCCAGCATCTCCGTGATCTGGGCCTCGTTCTCGGGCTCTGGGATCCGTACGGCCTCGTCCGCCAGGCGGGCGAGCAACTGGCCCACACGCCGCCGCGTGGTCAAGCGACCATCGCCCATGACCTCGACACCGGCGGGCTGTGGGGCGAAGCGATTCAGCTTGAATGTCTCAATGCGTTTGACGTTCGCATAGAACGCGTGGCCGTGGATCAACTTATCCTGCCATAGCCAGTAGAGCTCACCCGGGGCCAGCCGTGCCAGCTTCTTGGCCGTCAGCCGGCTGCGACGCACCACGCCGACGCCTTGGCTGTAGTAGGATTCGGAGTCCTCGGCCCGCGTCAGTTGTGTCTGCTCGGTATAGGCGGCCTCGTCGGCCCGCTCCTTGATCAACCGCAGCGTATCGTTCATGTCCTCGATGACGCCCACCGCCTTGAGGGCCGTATTACCGATGACCGACTCGGTGGCCCGTGCGGCGGACTCCCCGCCTTTTTTCATCGCGGCGATGTCCTGCGTGCCGTACCACTCGGACATATTCAGACTTCGGCCCTGCGCGGCTTTGACCGCATGCTCTTCGGTCATATAGTAACCGACCTCGTCCCATATCAGCGGGAAGACACTGTCCGTGTTGGTCGCCAACCGATCCAGGTTATCGGCCACATTGCCTTCGAGGTGGGTCACTATGGACTTGGCCATCATGCCCTTGACTACCCCCACGATTACGCGGCCAAGCGAACTGACGGTCGCCCCGCTTTTCTCCAGCGCCGGCAGCAGGAACATCGCAATACGGTTGTTGACGACCACATCTTCCACAAGCATGTCCGGTTGGTCTGGCGAGAGGATGTCACCGTACTCCGTCATCAGAGGCGCGAGCAGCGGCACGAGCTGCATGATGATAAAACCGTGTTGTTTGCCCGCCTCTTCGGGGACCTTTCCGCTGCGAAGTTCCTTCAGCTGCCCCTCAGTGAGGGTCGACAGATTCTTGATGTAATCCTCGAGCAAGCCAGCCGCCGCCTTTGGCGTATCGGCGTCATAGGCCCACTGCGCCGCGAGCTCCAGGTCCAACAGCGCGCTCATATCCGCCAACGTGCCTTTGCAGTGCCCCTGTTCGCTGAGATACTTCACCAGGAACGAGATGGCCCGCATCAACAACCGGGCACGTTGGCCCCACATGTCGTTGTCCACCTGCAGCAGTCCGTCGAACGCCTCGGCGACCATCGTGGCCGAACTGCCGTGGATCAACGAGAAAGTGTGCGTTAGCTTGCGTTCGGACGACTCCCACGGCGAGAGCCCTCCGCGCATGTAGTTGATGACGAGCATATCGGGCAGGCGCCCGAACCGATGCGCAAGGCTTGCCACCCGGATTGGTACGTCCATCTGCGCCTTACCGTCTGTATATATACAGCCGCTGCCTTGGCAGAACGTATTGACCAATTGGGAGGTGAGCGCGGCGGTTTTGCCGCCACCGGTGGTAGCCAAGTACATCCTATGCCGGGTGTCGACTTCCTTACTGCTCCAAATCTCTTGGCCGTTCTCACTCGGCCGGTCGGGAATAGTTAACCCATGGTAGTTCGATCCCGCAGGCTTACCGGGTTTGTAGTTATTTGCGGGGTCCGGGTTGTTCGGGTCGCGTTTGTAGGGCATGTGGGCGGGGATCTGCATGGGCATGATCACCGTGCGGCCGCGGAAGACTAAAAACGCGATCACCGACAACCCCAGGGCCAGGGGGCCGGCCATCGGCATGATCGCGACCGCGCACAAGCCCGCGTGAACCCAGATTGCCCGACGGCTTTGGATCAGGGCGATCAGGCGCTGACTAAGCGGCCTGGTGTCGCGATACAGTTGTTGGTCTTGGAGTTCGGCGTTGGTTTGGGTGTTGGCCACAGCGCGCGTCTCCCAACGTTGGCTGGACGGCGGGTTGGGTTCCGCCTGCTAGTTCTTATACCAGGGTTGCTTCTTGTACCAGTCTCCGGTGCGTACGGTGTTACGCACTTGGCCGATGCGGCTGTTGACGGGCCGCTGCAGCCCCTCGGTGTAGACGCGGTTGACCATGCCAACACCTTTTTCCAACGGCTGGCTCGCGAGCATCTCGACCGGCTTGTTGCACCCGCCCTTGATGTTGAGCAGGTTACCCAGGCTTCCCAGGCCGAAATTGAGCAAGTTACCCAGGCCGCAGTCGCTGAGCAACGAGTAGACGTGGTCCACCGCATAGCGCTGGGCCACCTTGGCCTGCAGTTGCGCCCGGTTGGCCTTGCAGCTGTGCTTGGCGGCCAGCGCCGGCGACGCCCCGAGGACCAGCGCCAGCGCCACAGCCGTAATCCGTGTCGGACCTGTCATTGACCATCTCCTTGCTGTGCCCGGGCCAAGGCGCTTGCCAAGGCCTCTCGGCGGTTTTCGTTGAGCACGCGCGCCAGTATGCGGCGCCGTGCCAACTGCACGATCCGCTGGTAGAGAGTTTGTTGGTGTACGTCCTCGCTCAGTTCGGGTGAGAGCATTCTCTCGAGCGCCTCGGGGCCGCGGTCGATGACGCCCTGCAGCCACAGCAAGGCGCGAGGACACGTCACTCCCGAGGCGACCGCCAGCCCGTGTTCGGCCCCGATCCCATTGAGTGTTGGTGCCTCAGCCAGCGTCGCCGCCAGCGCCTCCAGTGCTGCCTCGGCCTGTGGGTCACCGTCCACCACCCAGCTCTCACGCTCGGCCATGGCTTGCAGTTGGGCCCGCTCGTCGGGCTCCAGTTCACTGAGAAAGGTTTCTTGGTCGGTCTGAGTCAGCATGGCGGTTCCTTGTCAGGCCCACTCAGTGTAGCCTAAGATACATTAAGTTAACAACGCCAGGGGCCGCCAGGATGCGCAATCATCAACTACTCACACTGCTCGCCGGTGCCGCGCTGGCGTTGCTGACCTGCTCCTCGGCGCTCGCCGCCAATGGCGGCGGCTCCAACGCGACGGGGTCCCAGCCCGCGGGGGCGGCTACGACGGCGCTGCCGGGCCAGCAGTATCTGAACCAATTTCAGAACTCCTTGGCCAACAATGGCGTTGCCAAGCACCTGCCGCCCGGGTTCACCGACGGGCCCAGTTCGCACGATCTCACCTACAGGATGATACGACGCCTGCTCGGCGATCCGGCGGTACAGGCCCTGGGGTATTTCCACAAGCACGACAACAAACCTGGCGGTATTACGGCCATCACCCTGACCCTGGGCCTGTTCCCCTTCATTGCGATGTTCGTCTCGTCGATCCTGATTATGTACTGGATCACCACCGGGATGTTCTTGACGACTGCCACCGGCGAGCTTCTGGGCAAGAAGTGGGAGACTTGGTCCATGCCGATACGATCCAGTGTCTCCTATGCAATGCTGTGGCCGCTGCCCGGTTTTGCGCCGCTGTCCGGCGTGCAGGTCGCCATCCTGGTCCTGTCGTTCCTCGGCATTGGTGCCGGGTCTGCCTTCTTTGCCAAAGTAAGCCAGTTCCTCATCAGCACGCCGCTCATTATGGTGCAAAATGCCGATGCCCCGACGTTCGTCAATTCTGTCGCACGCTCGGAACTGTGTCTGGCCATTGGCGTACAAAACGGGGTGTTCTCGCCCAAGGAAGCCGCGCTTACCGCCCACCCCGTGAAATCACGGTTCGCTAGTTCTATTGCTCTCGGCGGGGCCGATCCCGATCTCCACAAAACGCGCACGCGCTACGATTTTGGCCCGGACGGGGCGTGCGGGTCCTTTACGCTAGAGACGCCGGCGCGGCGCTCCCCCGCGACGAGCTTGAGCGACAAAGTCTCCCGCCAGATCAGAAAACAACTCTCTGACGCCCGCCCGGGGATTTTGCGAAAGGTCATCGTGTTGACCAAGCGCGACCTCATCGCCCCATTGGTCTCCGGGACTGTCAACAAGAGCACCGACCAATATGCGGCCACTTACAATCAATTGGTCGGGGCATTGAATCGCCGCATCAACGCGGCCTTGGCCGGCCTTCGTCAAAAACCCACCGGGGCAATGACCGCTTTGGGTGAGGCCCTGTCGCGCAACGGTTTTGCGGCGGCCGGGACCGTGTACTGGACCCTTGAGCGGCGCCAGGATGCGTTCGTCAACGCTATGAACGACTTCCTGCCCGATGTCTCCCAGCCGATCTACGGCAAAAGCCAGAGCTCGTGGTGGCCCACGCGATGGTTCGGTGACCATCAGAGCGATCAGCCGCTTGCGCGCGCCTATCTAGCCAAGCGCAGCGTTTTGGATAGCGCCAACCAGCGCTACCACGAAGTCTATACGCCGCGTGGCTCGCTCGATGCCTTTTACGACAAGACGACACCGGAAGGGACGGTCAGTAAGGGTATGAGCATTGCCGCGAACTGGCTTGCCGAGAATATTGTCAAGATCCCGCGCATCGGCACCAGCTCCAGCGAGGCCAACCCCGATCCGATGATGGAGGTCAAGATGCTCGGCCAACAGCTCCAAGATGCCGTCGCGGCTTTTGAAGGAGCCCGGTTGCTGGCTGGAGTCATTGGCGGACCGGAGGCGAGTGTGGCGAAGAAGGTCCTTGGCGGCGGCGGCGGTGGCTTCATGGGTTGGGTCACCAACATTATCTTGATGCTGGCGCTCGGGCTGGGGTTTTTCTACGCCAACATCCTACCCATGATGCCTTACATCATGTGGACGGCCGCAATGATCGGCTACCTTGTCTATCTCCTCGAGGCCCTGGTCGCCGGTAATTTTTGGTTTGCGATGAAGGCCCATCCCGACGGAGAAGGGTTGGTTGGCCGCGCCTCTTCCGGTTACCCGATTTTGCTGACTCTCGTTCTATATCCGGTGTTGATGGTCACCGGTTTTGTGTTTGGCATGGGAATCACGCGTGTCGGTGGCTGGCTTATCAACACGACCTTGTGGACTGCCTTTGAGGACATGTCCACCGACGGGTTCAACCTCCTGTCGATCGTCGGGAAACTGGCCGTCTACGCCATCGTCTATCTGATCCTGCTCTACAAGGGCTTTGCCGTGACTTCCGAGTTGCCACAGGGAATCATGCGCTGGATGGGCGTTGGCACCCACTTCACTAACCTCGGTGAAGATCAGGCCAAGAGTCAGGCCGAGAACATTGCCTCGCGCGTGACGGCCGGTATTGGCCGCTCGATCGGCGGCGGGGCCATGCGTGGTGCGGCCGCCTAACCGTCGCGCCCCATCACGGCGCTGGCGCCAGGGCTATGGCTTTGGGATCACTCGCCGGTCCTTTGTGCTCGGCACCGTGCCACCGGCCTAGCCATTGCTCGGCTTCGCCTCGGCGTTGCAGCTGCGGCGGTAGCGGGTGTTGGCGGCCCAGCGCCGCCAGTATGGCCCGATCTCGGGCCCCCAACCGCTCGCCGCGGCACATCCGCCTCACCAGATCGGCTCCCGGCGTGCCCCGGGGCAAGGCCCGGCGCAAGTGCGGATACCGGTCCATGATCTGTACGGCCCAGCGGACTTCCTCCGGCCAGCCCAAGGGGTGCTCGACCGGGGCCGGATCCGCCGTTGATGCCGGCAGCTTCTCTAGGCGCTGGCGCACCCTGTCTGCCAGCGCGAAGCGGTAAAGCCCCTCCGGCAGGGCTTCGAGCCAGTGCCGCGCGATGGTCGCCAGCCGCGCCCCGCCGCCCTGCAGGTCCACCCGGGCGTCTCGCTCCGAACGCCCCAGCAAGTAGTCCGACAGACCTTGGCACTGATCCAGACGCGGGACTCGGCCCGGCCGCCCTTCGGTCATGCGCACCTCCTGGTCTGCGCGAAAGCCGTTGAGCAGTGCGCGCAGTATCGGATGGTCATACAGGTAGACCGTTTGGTGCGTCAACGCGACTGCCACTCTCGCCCACGCCCGTAGGCGAGACTCCATCACCGTCTCGGCGTGCTGTAGCGCGTGCGGCCACGGCAGGCACATCGCCGGCCGGCCGCGCCCGGTCAGGGCCAGCCAGGTATCCAGATCGTCCGTGACCCACACCGGCGTGGACCGGCGCTCGCGATGCCCGACGGCCCGTGCCTGCGGATTGACCAGCGGAGTGGGGCGCTCCCAGGCGGCCCCATAGCCGCGCGCCCGGTGCTTGCCATCGACTGCGTACAGCCCCGTCAGGGCCCCTTTGACGCCAAACGTGGGCACTATAAGCGCCTCAGCGGGCCTCTGGGCGCCCGTCAGGCCCCATCGCGCCAGAAGGCCGGTCAGGGCCTCCGAGGGCCCCAGCGCCTCCCACGCGCCACGCTGGGCCGCCTCGACCGGCGCCCAGCCGAGGCGCAGTTCCCGGGCCTGTTCGGGGCTCAGCCCCGCCAGGGCGGGATGGCGCCGCCGGGCCTGCTCGGAAAACTCTTCTCGCCAGCGCCCATACTGCGCCGCGATCGCCTCGCCCGTCTCCTCGTCCGCCCCCACGGGGGCCACGCGCCCGCGGCTGGTCAAGGTCACCCCGGTTTCCTTCGCCAGCTGTTCCAGGGCCTCGCGAAATTCCAAGCCGTGCTGGTCCATGAGGTAGTCCAAGGCATTGCCGTGCGCCTTGCACCCGAAGCAATGGTAAAAACCCTTGGCATCGTTGACCTTGAACGAGGCGGTCTTCTCCTCGTGGAAAGGGCAGCACGCTTTGAACTCGGCCCCATCGGGCACAAGCTCAATATCCCGTCCGATAAGCTCGGACAGGACGGTGCGCTCCAGCACCTCGTCCCGGTCGCGTCCGGCCACGGTTCAGGCACCCATGGCCAGGGTTTGGGGACGACTCGCCGCTGCCGGTCGTTGGCAGCGCTCGAGCACGTCGAGCAGATTTTTCACCGGTCCCAGCCCAGCCTGACCCGCCCCCCGTGCGCCGCGCACGACCAAGTCGATCGCCTCCTCGGGCAACGCCACGCCGGCCTGGGCGAGCTCCCCGATGCGCACGTACACACCGGGGTGACGTTTGGCGGCACTCAGGGCGACCTCCAACCACTGCTCCCCGAGGCACTCGGGCGCCTGGACACCCAGCTGGGCGTACACGCTAGAGGGCAACCCCGGCACTTCATGGCCTACGCCCACGACCTGGTGGCGCAGCACGGGGGACACTCCCCGATGTCCGGCCACCGTGTACTGGCGGTGCTTGTTCAACTGATGCGCGTAACGCTCGATGAACTCGCGCCGAAACCGTGCATCCGGGCAAAACGCGAGGGGCTGGAGGAGGGTGTGGCCGTTATAGAGTTTGATGAGCGCGTTCGGCTGAGCGTCGAGCGTCTTGAACACGTGGGCGCGATCGCCGGCGACGATGGCCGCCAACAGCCGTTGCTCGGGCGTTGGGACCGCGTGCTCAATGGTCGGGCTCAGGGGGCGCCCCTGTTCGGCCCGCTCCATGACCAGCCGCTCGAAGGGGACGTTGCGCTGGCGGGCTGCCCGATGCAACGCGGCGATGTCCACATAGCGCTCCGCGGCCGTGATCGTTTTCCGCTCGACATGCGCCGATGTCTGGGGCCGTACGTAGGCAATCTCCTCCTTGACGCCCTGGCCAGCGCGCGCATCGTACGGGGCCATCATCGCCTCAAGGGCATGCTGGGCCCACTGGGCGTCGGTGCGGTAGTGGTTCCGCACATGGTGGGGACGCAGGAGGGCCTCGCGCAGGTCCTGTACATAGGGCGGGATGCGCAATTCGACGTTTCCACGCCGCAGTGAGTGGCTTGTCATCGTCCTTACTCCTCACAAACAGGTCTCTAAAACCCATTCTACGGAGCCCGTCGACAAGGCGTTAATAGGCAATTTGTGGTGGTCTGAGGGAAGGTGGCGCGGACGGAGCGTAGGGGCGAGCTAAGCGTGCGCTTGGCCGCGGCGGCCGAGCGAGGTAGGTATTGTGTGTCTGTCGTCGAATTCGGCGGGGGGAGGTGGGGGGGCAACTACCCGCCGGTCCATCGGTGCCAACTCTATGGTTCTGCGTCGAGGCGATCCAGCAGCGCTTCCAACGCGGCCAACGGATCCGGGTGACCCTCAAAGCTCTCCAGCACCGAAATGTATTCGCACAAGAAGTGATATTCTTTCGAGTTGTGCTCTCCCGTGGCCATCTCTGCCTTCAGCACTTCAAGGTTCGCTCCTAAACCCAAATCATCAAGGCGTTGCTGCCACGGTACCTCTTCGACACGTTCACTTTTGTAGTTATGAAGGTCTTCCTGAGACGCTCTGACCTCTAACATTATTATCCCTCCCTTTGCATCTCCTTCGGAGTTTTTGCCCATTACGCGGCCCCGGCAAATGTACCATTGTCCTCACCATTTATCGAGCGATGGGTTTGCAACTTGAGCGCGCTACGCTCGTGTCATTTTCCGCGGCTTTGTTGGGTGTTTTGCAGGCTTGTTAAGGTTTTGTGAACTTCTGCTCGATTACAGCGCAAGGCCGGCCGATGCCAAAATGCTGTTCATGTGTAAACACTTCGCTGCCGGGGGCCTGTTCACTGACCGTCCAGTTGAATGCCTGCGTCTGTAACCAACTGTGCATACGCTCATTGGCGGCTTCCTTGGCGATGACCTTTACCCCGTCAAGGGCCGGGCGCAACCGTTCCAATCGGCCTAGCTCATGATGGCCGTCTAGGTCGTCTAACATGACATGCACACCAGCGCGCCTGATCTCTTCGAGACGCTCGCCGGTCCCGGGCGGCACGACCCGGTAGCTTTCTTCGTTGAGTTCAACACCAAGACTGGTCCGACACTCCGCCCTTGCCCGGCGCAGAGCGTCGAACGTGCGAGCCGGGACCGACAGTAAGGTCGATAGGTACAGGTTCACGAATAACGTGCCCCCGGCTGGAAGCCAGTTCGCCCTCGCCGCCCGGGGTAGCCATGACAGCACTTGCAAATCCAGTGCACGCGCGCATGACTCATCGAGCCGGTCTAGCCCGGCCGCTGTTGCCGACACTTCACCCCAGCCATCGATGGGCCGCAGCAACAATTCATGGCCAGCAGCGCGCCCACTGGCGCGCTCTCGTATGACCTGGAGGAAGGGAGCAAAACGCCGACCGCCAACCGCGATGTCCGTCTTGCCTAGCATGACCCTCTACTTATGTTGCCGCCGCGCCTACCTGCACGGGCGCCCCAATCTGGACGCACCCGCCCGGGCAGCGACCCTGGAGCTGGTCAATCAGGCGCCCATCCCTCGTCATCCCCCAGAGCGCGTCCCGCTCACCGCGGGCCAGGCGGTCGACGAAAAATATCGCCGCCAGCGGCGCCTGGGCCTGACGGCCGGGCATTGCTATGACCCGTAACTGGCTCAACTCGCTCCGACCCCAGGAGGGAATATCCCCCTCGTGGAGCCAGATCGGCGCAACCCGAGCTGCGCCGGCGATTCGCTCCGGGCTCAACACCAGCAGGCACCGATGCAGCGCGCTGCCCGGCTGTGCGGCGTCGATCCCATAGAAGGTTTTGCTGCGCCCATCGAGCGCTAGCCCCCAGCGCGCCGCGGGGCCGGCTACGGTTGCCACGGCGGAAGGGAAATGTAGTAGTTGTATTTTCATGCCTGTGGTATGACGCCTAATATGGCTATCATAGGCGACACCCCTGCACGGGGCAAGAGCGCGCACGAGCGCAGGATCTGACCCCAGGCTCACGGCTGCGGACCCGCCAGCACCGCCTCGATGGCCTCCTGGGCGGCCTCGGCGCTGACCGAGCTCCGCTCCAGCAGCTGTTGGAGCGACAGTTCCCGCCCTGACGCATAGTCTTGTTGCCATTGGCGCTGATGGATCCCGTCGGGCTTCTTTTCCATGACGAACAGGCCGTCCCCCAGATGGGGGCGCAACTGCCCCAAGATCGCCGCGGCGGTCGTGGCGCGGATCCGTACCTTGTTCCGCGCCTTGCTCTGGGTCTCGATGTGGGCGTCGGGCTGGGCGCCCAGTAGGGCGTGCCCGAGGCTCGTGTTCGTGTCGAGCACGTCTTTGGGGGCGCTCAGCAGCACATCCCCATCGAGCAGCTTCAGCCGGACCGAAACCTTCGGCTCATAGATCCGTGAGTGTGACTGCAACTGTGTGGTATAGCCGTTGAGCAGATACGCCAGCCCCTGGTCGGGCTGCGTGAAGGGCGGACTGAGCCTCAAAACGTCCTCCCAGGTGGTCTTCTCGGGGCACAGGACAGCTCGGTGACGACCACCGTTTTCGTCCGTATAGACCACCGTGCGCCCCAGTCCGTGTTGGCTGGCCAGGCGCGCGGCCTCGAACAGGTTGCCCTGCAGGACCACCCGGCGAATCTTCCGGGTGTGACCCCGGACCCAGTCGATGTCCGCGTACGCAGGATGGTCCTCGTCCAGATGCTCAATGGTATCGGGGTCCATATCCTCATTGAGCATCCAGGAGACCGGTTCTGTCCTCTCCCGTCCCCGGAACAGGTCTAAGTAGCGCACTTGGTAGTTACGGGGATTGGTCAGCACGCCCTCGGCGGCGTCCTCGCTCGGAGCGGCCACCGACAGCACCACATTCCACGTGTCTCCGGCCCGCGGTATCAGCGCCCCCGGCACCAGGCGAGGCAGGACCCGCTCGAGCATCTCGAATTGGCGCAATACATGGGCGGCCATGGAACGGTTGGCTAACCGCCCGTTCTGGGCAACGCTCGCCTTTTCGTTCTCGCAGCGCGCACGAAAACCCTCCGCGTAGTCGTCTAACTTGGCGCAGATCCGCGGAAACGCCCAGCCATCCGGTCCTATCTCACCGCTTTTTTCACCCCAGGTCCGCTGGTGCTCGACCTCGGCGATGACCTGTTTGGCGCTGGGGATCTTGGCCGCGGGAATCTTATAGCTGATCTCCGCCAGCTCGACCGGGCGGTCGAATTCACTCTCATAATGCGTCTTCGTCTCGCCTTGGTAGATAATCCGCCGCTCAGTGCGGGCGCGCAGGTCCAACTCTCCGACCTCCGTGGCCCGACCCAACTCCCCTTCCTCGAGCATCAAGACCAGATTGTATTCCGAATCGAACTCCTCGAGCAGCGTTCGCTGGTCGGCCACCGGCAACAACATCATGGCGCCGGTGACCTTACGCGCCAGGGCACCGGCCTCGCGCTGTTCGACCATGTCATGTACCTGGTCTGGCGTCATCATCATCGCCCCGAGCTTCTCGGGATGATGAGCCATCACGCGCATCACCGCCTTGTCGCCGAACCGATTGAACAGGTCGTAGGAGGGGATGGCCTGCGGCGCGTTCCGATTGGACGTCACGCTGGCGGACATCTGACTAAGGTGCCCGTTGGACATTGCGATAAGCCGCGCCTCCATCGGCAACCCAGTCGACAGGGAGCATATCCGCGGGGCCACTACCTGGGAGCGACGGTCGACGCGCCCTAGTAGTTGAATGCGGTCGTGGACGACCGACATCAATTGCACCTCGATTAAGGCGCGCCGGCGATGGTCGGCAAAACGCCGGTCCGAGTGCATGCTGTTGCCCGTGGTGATGGCCGCCGTGCCCACGACCGCATCCCAGCGGCCATCGTTGAACTCGCGCAGCAGCTGCACGCGATCGGTCTTTGGCTGGCGCTCGAGCACCGCCCCGTCGGGCGTGCACACCACGCGGTGTGTGCGCCCGCTTGCCTCGGCCACGCTGTAACCGGCCGCCTCGAGGCGGTCCCGGACATAGTCCAGCGGGGCAAATGGCAGGTCCCGGACGCGATCAATGGCCTCATGTGCGCGCCTTATCTGCCCCCGAAGGCGGTTGGCGAGAGAGGTCGCCCCGATCCGCTCGAGCACATCGTACACATTGACCCGTACTTCGGTGATCCGGTTGCCAGCCTCGTCGTAGACCCGCTGGTCGCCGACCTTGGGCTCCAACATGCGCTTGACGCGCCGGCGCAGCACGTCCTTGATGTCGGGATAGTTGGCTACCGACGCATCCCCGTTGATATCGCCCTCCTTCGCTTCGCCCGTTCCCTCCGGCAGGAGGTCCTTGTGAAGCGCCGCCCCGTTGTGTTCGACGACCACGATGGGCTTTTCGTCGTTGCGTAGCGCCTCCAGAGCCCGCTCGACCGTCAGCTCTTGCTTCATGGCAACGGTCACCTGCTTGGCCAGCAGGTGGTAGAAGTCCGCGAAGCCCATACCGTCAATCCGCGCCTTTTCGATCCCCTTAATCCCTTTGTACAGATGCGACAGCTCCTGGCGGTGGCCGGGGTCTCGCATCGCCTCGCCAATGAAATACCGGATATCGTCGGCCAGCTCGCGCATCTGGGTGAGCGCCTCGGCCAGCTCGTCGGTGAACCCCTCATTGCGAGCGCCTCGGTTTTGGTCTTCGACGAGCTCGATCTTCAGGCGCGACAAATCGTGCTCGCGCCGGACCAGTTTGCCGTCGGCGACCAGCATCTGGCTTACCACCTCCTGCAGCGGGGTCCCACCCCGCTTGACGGTGTTGATGAACGTGCCCTGTTGTACGTGCTCGGGGAATACTCGGGGATAGGACAACAGACCGCGCGGGTCGCGCAGGTAAGTGGCCGAGGCATCCACGACCGCACTGGCACGCTCTTTGACGGCCATTACCACCTTGTGAAAGGCCCCATCACCGGTACCGAGGTGACTCTCGTCGAGCAGGACAGGGCGGCCGGTCAGATGTTCAATCACCGTATGCGCCCTGCGCGCGGCAAACCCCTCGCGCTTATGCGCTGGCGCGCCCCGACGATAGAAAGCGACTCCCTTAGACAGGCCAAGATAGGTGCACAGCACCAGATTGGCTCCCGATGGCAACAGTCCGCGCTCGACAAAGGCCTCCACCTCTCGGCGGTCAAAAGTGGCCACCTGCTGACCCGCCGGGTCGTAGATCGCGCTGGTTTCGGTCAGAAACGGCTTGATCTCGCCCTCTACACCGATATCACACAGATCGCGCCACAAGTCGCTAAACAGATCTGATGTCTTCGTGACGAAGGTGACGATCTCGCCCCGGTTTACCGCCGCCTTGATCAGGGCCGCGAGGATGCGCCCTTTGCCCGTGCCGGTCATGTCACCGAGAATGAACTCCTCGCCCTGACTCATAGCCGTATGTGCTAAGGCGATGGCGTCGGCCTGTTCGACCGCCAAACCACGCTCTTGGCAGGCCTGCACGTCCCACCCCAAGTGCTGTTCAAGGTAGGGCTCGACCGGCCCATGGCGTCGCGCGAACCGATTGAGTGCCTCTCGTGTGGGGCGTACGAGATGTTTGGGCACTGCCAGCGTGGGTGTGTCGTAGGCCGTCAGCGATACATAGGGGCGTTGAAACTCATTGAGCACCACCTGGTCCGCCTCATCGAACTGACGATTGAACGCGGCCAGCACGTCCGACAGGCTCGCCGGATTGACTTCATCGCTGCTCGGCGCCGCCGTCGCAGCTGCCGCCTGTTCCTCCAGGCGGGCCACCAGCTCGTCGCGCGAGTAGATGTACTCCACGGAGGGCAGCGGATTTTCGGCCGGCGTCCAGCGCCGGCCCCCGATTTTGGCCAACCAGGCCGCACGGCGATCCCCGGGCCGTCCAATCAAACTGCTGTCGAGCGCCAGCACAGAGTCGAGCTTGTAATGCGTCGCCGCCCACTGCAGAAAACCGTGTACAGCCGTGGCCTCCACCGGTTGCTCCAAGTCGCCCTCATCGCCGGTGAACAGCAACACCGCCTCACCATGGTGCGGGATCGACACCAGTGCGCGCGCCGCCTCGTAGTGCTGTGGCTGGGTAAACTGATACTCGTCCAGCTCGCCGGTCTGGCCCGACTGTTGCGGCGCCATGATCAACACATCGGCGCTCTCCGGGGCCCATGAATCGTGCTCGGGGTCGAACGGATTGACGCGGACCCCGTCGCCGAGCAGTTCACCGAAGCGTTCCTGATCGGCCCGCATGTGGGCGGGTAGGAGGATGTTGATGTCTGACGCCTCAGGGAGAAATCCGCTGAGCATTCCGTTGGCCGCATACGGCAGGACTACACGCCGTCCGGCGCTGCGCACCATCTGCGCGGCCGCTTGGGCCAGCAACGGGGTAAAGCCTCGCTCCTGCCACTGCTCGCCCGCCAGCTCGCGGGGCAAGCGGGGAAGGCGGGTGTCGAGGGCAGCGCAGGCCTCCAAAGTCGCCCCCTGTCCCGGACTGGCGCCGGCACCGGCCTGGCGCATGAACCGGGCCGCCGCCACTTCGATCGCGGCCTCGACATCGCGCTTCGCGCGGGCCACCACCGCGGGGTCCTGTCCCTCGGTCGAGCCGAACAGCACGTGACAGAGGTGGTCGATGTCGCTCGGATCACCCCGAGTCCCACTTGCCAGGTGGCGCACGTACCCGTAGACATGCAGCGTTAGGTCAACAGCCCGGTCGGCATAGTCTTGCCCGCCCCGCAGGAAACGCGGATCGAACTGAGCCGGGTCGGGCTCGCGCACAACACGATCGCCCTGGCGCAGGAATCGGCCGGTGGGGTCTTCGCCGACTTCGGCCCCTTCGTGGTTCTCGCCCAGGACCTCATACTCGGTGGCGATGATTTGCGAGGCGCTTTGTGTCTCGCGTGCGGCGTAGGCGCCAATACCCAGCACCTCCTCCAGCGGCATGTCCCGCACGTGTGCTTGCGCATAGACCGGGACAAACTCACTCAGCCGGAACGGGCGCAGATCGCCACTTTTCTGCGTGTACCGCGTGCTGTACCAAACCCCCTTCGGGGTCTGTTGAAAATGCAGGCGCCTCGCATCCTCTTCGCGAACACGCCCTTCGAGCACGATGATGATCGCCCCTGAGGGCAGGCGTTTAGGGCGCAGCGCGACATCGTGTGCTTGTAGGTCCAGCCAGCGCATGCCGTATCTCCTTACGTTGCCGATACCTCCACAATAGGGCGCACTGTCTGATTCTGTTAAGGCCGAATCGCTGGCAAAAAAAAGCCGCAGCGCGTGCTGCGGCTATAGGCTGCGGCGGTGTGGTTGATTGGGTCACATGGAGGGGGCGAGGGAATTGATGGCATCCAGATCGCTTTGGTCCAGTACGATCTCCTCATCCTCGTAGGCACTTAGCGGTACCTGCTCGCCAGCCGGCGGATAGGTCTCGCTTGCCGGTGTCGACACTTCCGCCTCCTCGGCCTCGCGCCCTCCGGTCTGTGCGGCATTGGGCGGACACGAACCGGTCTCCGGCGCCGGGCCGCTCGCCCCCGGCGACTCGTGCGGCCCGTTGCGCGGCGCACTCGCCGGCGCGATGGGCGGGGGTGGCGGTGCCGGGGCCGGGGCCCGCGGCGGTGGCGAGCGACGTGCCGCGACCGACGGTGGCGGCCCACCAGGCGCCTCGGCCCCGGCCTGAAAGGGCCGCCCGCCTTGCCCCCCATGCGCGGGGCCCGCCTGCGCACCCCCGGCCACCGTGTGCTGCGGGGGCGCCGACGTTGCCCCGCTGGCGGTACTGGCCGGCGGTGTTGCCCGCCATGTGGCCGGCGCGGGCTCATTACCCCCTCCAGCGACCGATCCTGCGGGCGCGGGGCGTTGCGGGGCCTCGCCCGGCCCGGGCGCCGCGGGCCCATGGCCAGGCTCGGGGTGCTGCACTGTGTCCTGCGGGGCCATCGCCATCGGGATTGCGCGGGACAAATCTTCGTGAAAGTGCGGTGTGGGTAGATCACTGAGACGATAGCGCGGCGGACGACCGCTGCTCGGGCGCACATGAGTGACGAACATGCGCCCGCTTTCATCATCATACATACGCGCCGCGATCCACGCCGGAATATACATCGGCTGGTCGTCAGGACCTCGATACAGACGCCCGAGATACTCGCGCCGCTTTTCGTTGCCCAGTATCTTGGTTTTACTCATCTCGCCGACGAACAGGCGCGCCCCCGGGATGACCTCACACTGGGCCACTGAATTCTCGGCAAAGGCCTGCTGGATCAAGCGCCATTCGTCGCTCTGTTTGAACTGCTCGACACAGAGCTCTCCGGTCAGGGGTTGCGGCCAGCCAGCGCCGTCCTGACGCTCCCACTGCGTGTTGGCCACGGCGACCACGGTTTGACCTGCCGGGTTGACCAGGCGCACCGCGCTGAATCGGTGGATACCGGCCCCGTTGCGACTGGTCAGCTGCTCGGCGATGACTTTCTCCAGATCCTCGAGCGGCGTCTCCGAGGCGATCAGTGTCGACTCCCCCGTTTTGAAGTAGTTGACGTAACACACCACCTTATCGGGCCGGTTCTTCGTCACCAGGTTGACCCAGTAGCGTGCCGCAATCGCCTGCTGCGGGAAGTGCGAGGCCACCTCCACCCAGCCGGCCGTGTACAGACCCGGCTCATTGCCGGGGTAGACGTAGTTGAAAAATACGATGGCCCCGTGCTGGGCGTAGGCTCGGGATTTTTCGTTGGCCAGGTCTTTGATCTCCGCACGCGCGTGTTCGCGCATAGCGGCTCTCTCGTCTGGCCGCAACACGACACGCACCTGATCGCCCTCCGCTTTGCCATTGTCTCCCAGCAAGCGGCCGATCACGGCGTGCGGCTCATGGCTCAGGTCGTAGCCTTCTACGAGCAGTGCCATGGCTTTGTACTCTTCTTGGTTAGAGCTGCGGCTCTCGAGTAGGGCCAGTTCGTCGAACGCGCTCATGGCCGTCTCCTTCATTGCCGTTGACTGATACACTGTCTCCATTGTGGGCAGCAGTGCCTTGCGGTGTTAAGGGCTGATCGGTGTAAGGCGATGGGCTGGCTCCCAGCCCCGGTACCTGGTCCCGCATGTACGGCCAGAACTCCCGGCCGAATTGCTCCAGGTGATCGCGATACTCGGCCTGCGCACCGTGTTTGCGCCGTGTCTTTTGTATGCGCGCTTCGCGTTTCGGGCTCAGGAACCGGGGCGCCTCCTCCGGCAGGTAATATTCCAGGGCCGCGCGGACCTTCTCGTTGTCATACTTGTCGTAGCCTTCTTTGATCAGCGCGCTCATATCGATCCCTTCGCGGCGCAGGCGCTCGACGGCTGGAACCAATTCCAACTGCTGCACGGTCTCGATATTCACACTCATCCCGTAGTATTCCAGGCGAACCGACTCCTCAGCTCGCTCGGCGGCTAGGCGCGCGCCCAACCCGTCTTTTTGGGCGTTGTACTGCGTATAGCCGGCGTCACAGATCACTTTGGTGATCGCCATCTGCTGGATTTCCTCGGCCACGTCTTGGGATATCTCTCCGTCGGCCAGGATGCGCGCGCCCGCACTCGGACCCCTCTCCGGGACGATGCCGCGCAGCACATAGTCGTGCCAGTACATGTTGCCCACCTCGAGCAGGTCCCGTTCCAACTGGGGGTCATAGGCGACCGGTAGGGCAAACGGTTGCCATTGGTCGCAGTCGAAGACCACCAGCAAGAGGTTGTGAATATCAACCCCCTTGGTTTGGTGGACCAAATAGCGATATTGGTGCAGTTGCGCACGGTAGGCCAGCGGTACGCCGCGTTGGAGGATCTCCTTGACCCGCCCGGACCCAGGGGCCTTGTAGTCGGGTATGTGACGCTCCTCGCCGTTCGCGCCAGGCAGCCAGACGATGTCGTCGAGGAACCCGCGGCACCATGGATGTGCCGCGGGCGGGGGCGTCTTACCCAGGGACTGTAGCAGCTCCGTATCGCTGCGCGCGCCGTACTTGGCGTGGAATTTCTCGTTAATTAGGGGCTCCATCTCGACCCCGCGGCGGGTGTCACCGGTCGGGTCGGTCGGCCCCTTCAGGAGTAGCTTCTGGGCCACGATGTCGGCGGGATGGTCGAAGGTGTGATGCCCGATCTCCGCGGCCAACAGCTCGCCGATCTCCGAGCCACCTAGCCCACCCAGACGCTCGGCGTGCCAGACGAGGCGTGCGGGGTCGCGCTGGCCGACCAGGTCGAGCCACTGCTCAATGCGGCCTGGCTCGAGCAACGGACGCTGGGGCAGGGCGTCGATGATGCGCTGTGCCTGCTCTCGCATTTGTCCCAGTTGTTGCATGGATCACCTATTCCGCCTATCTTAGGCGATAATACCGCAGACCCCAATTTGGGCCCGTATTCCCATGTTCCGCCACTGCGGGGGTATTTGTTAAGGGCCGAATGACCACCAATTGGCCCTTAACGAATTGGTGTTCACCGCCCTACAGTGGTCTTGAGAGCTCTTCAACTTGGAGATTGTCATGGAAACCGAACACGCAACCGTCGAGGCGCGCACCGCCTTGCTTGTGTCCATGAACCAGGAGGGACACACCGAGCTTACGGTCTCGCCCCAACACGGCCCGATCTTTCGCCTGTCCGATGCGGTAGCCCGCGCCCTCATCCAGGACGTCGACGGGCAGTCCGTACGCGTGGGCTTTCCGCCCGAGATGTCGGCCCTGGTCGAGGCCCCGTGGCTGGGCTGGAATGTCGGCCGCGATAGCCTGCAGCTGCTCAGCTACGTGCCGGGGCGTAGCGGCACCTGCCGAATCGACATTCCCCTGACCGCCGAGCATAGCGCCCGCTTGAAGGACCTGCAGCGCGAGTTGGTCCTGGGGATTCTCGAAATCGAGGACGGCGAGCAGACCTACGACATTCGGGCCGTTCACACCCTTGCCCGCATCAAGCGCTAAGAGGAGGGCTCGATATGGCCAAGCACTCGCTCCCTCCCGGCTATCAAAGCCTGTCCCAGCAGGGAATCGACATTACTTCAGACCCGGCGGAAAACCGCCGGCGCATCGGCGCACGGCCCGTCACGGACGAGGGCGCGCGCAAGACGGCACTGGCTGTCGCCGCCGCAGAAGGGCACCTCGACCCAACGCGCGAAGGGGCCTGGGCGCGGCTCGACGAGGCACAGACCAGCGGCCCTGTCGAGACGCTGGATATCGACGTACCCCGGACCGCCACCGGGGGCGTGGATCTGGATACGTTGTGCGCGCAGCTCGACCAAGCCGGCCTGGCGCCGTTGGACGAGGAGAACGAGTCGGCGCGCAGCAGTTATATGCTCGAGGGCAATACCTACTTCACCCCCCACCGATAAGAAGACTCCCGATAGTCACTCCCGCGGTCCAGCGGAACTTTAGGCGGCCTACGGGCCGCCTGTTTTTTTGGTCGCAGGGGGGGGCGTCTACGCAGCGCGCCCTTAGCGGCGCACAGGCTGTGGCGGCGGCACGCCTTCGGCCAGTTCGTTGGCCTGCGCGCGTAGCGCGTCGATCGAGATATCGGCCGGGATAGCGAGTCCTTTTTGGTGTAGGCGCACAACCCGTGTCGCATCGTAGGCGAGTAGGTCGACCAAGGCCGCCGCGCCCGTGAGGATCGGCACCCCCTCGAAGGCGCCGGCGAACTCCACCCGCCCCCACCACGCTTTGCGCCGGCGCGTGTAGATTACATCGTCGAACGCTGGCAGGACCCTCTTGCGTGGCAACGCTACCTCGACAATGAAGGGTGGATTATCGAGCCAGCCCGCTTGGTACAGCGCGAGTTCACCGACAATCGTCGCTTCGGCGCAACACGCGGCGACGACCTGGGCCCACAACGGGCGACTACTCGGGTTGCGGTGGTTCTCGTAGAGCCCAGAGCGGGTGCCGATTTTCCTCACCAGCCCTTCTGCATTCCACCGTACTAGGACTACGCGCGTGGTCTTCTCTGTGTACCCTGCCGCCTTCATCAAGTCGCGCCAGTGAAACACATGAGGCAGCGCCTGCAGCAGAGTCTCGGTCCGCCGGCTCACGGCTCAAGCTCCAGCTCGCGTTGCCTGGGGACGTCCGCGACGGGGGGCTGCCGCTCCTCGCGTGAATGACTTGCTGTCGGCAGTGCCTCGGCGTGGACGCACAGCCGCCACTGACCGGGATCGCCCAAGCCATTGCCATGGTAGACCTTGAGCTCGCCCAACGGCGCGTCGTGTAAGCGGCAGTGCCAGATAAGTTGCGCACCGGCCATCGCTACACAATGTGGATCGATATCGATTGAAGTCAGCGACAACTGCCGCAACGACGCCGGGCCTGCTTCGGTGAAGTACAACTGCGCCGTGGCGAGGAGCATCACGCCCGACCCGCCTGCCGGATCGGCGACCGTGTACACCCGGTCGGTCTTGGGCTGGCCAACCTGCATGGAGGCCAACACGTAGGCGATCGATTGGGGAGTGAAAAACTGGCCGAGGCCCTGGCGCTTCCAGCGCGATGACAGAGCCATGTACAAAGGCCCCAGGACATCGGTGAATGGTCGCTCCTGGGCGATCAAGTCCAACACCTCGGATGCGTATCGGTCCACCTCAATGAGACTGCTTTCATCCCAGCGGGCCAGCCAATCGTCGCGGAATGGCAACGGAGAGCCCGTCATCTGGTGCAGGCGCGCCAGTACGGCCTCGAGCAGGCGCGGCACGTCGATACCCTGACTACGGACCATCCGGTCCGCCAAGCGCTCGACTGCCACACTGAGGGGCTGATGGTGGTCTTTGCTCATACGTCTATGGTGCAAACGTCCTCGGCTATCCGTTAAGGAGTTTTTGCTAACAACAGGGCGTCTCTTGCTCCGTCGTCCGATGTCGCCTAAGATATACATGAAACACGACAACCGCGCAAGGTGCGGTTGGCCACTCGGTGGAGGCGCTACTCTTAACGCCATCGCGTTGCCGCGCCGATAATTGGAGCAAGGACTGCGCGGCTAGCGCGGGGGCCGTGGCATTGACGCGAACAGAGCAGGGGAGGGGCCCACAATGAGGATTTCCGGAATTCGCAGCGCATACTCGGCGCTAGAGAGTACATTCGAGGTGGCGGTCTATCCCACCGACGTGCGCCATTTCGTGGTCATCTCAGAGCTCGATGACAACCCGGGCCCGAGTATCACGAACTGTGCTGAGTTTGCCGCGCCCCAACTGGCGAGGAGATTGGAGATTCCCTGGAAGCGGGCGGTGTTCATCGAGTCGTATCCCGCGAACCCCGCACTGGGCCAGCGCGACCCCACCTTTGACCGGATTGCCTTCACCGGGGAGATCACGCTCATGCCAGGGTTCGCCAGCCGACCCCCGGTTCCCAAAGCCACGTTCGCCGATCGCGGGTGGCAACCGCTGGACTTGTTTTTGGCTACCGCGTTGCAGGAGGCGGGCTGCCAGATGAGCACGCTGATTGGCCGTACCGTACGCTTTCGTGAGTCAGCGCAGGGTGCGAGCGGTGAGTACCGCGTGCTCGGATATGATGGACGGCGCTACTACACGAACAAAGGGGTGTTCGCCTCGGAAGACTTGGTGGGTGTTCCGACCGCGTGCCCCGGCCGCGCAGCCGGCCACAGTGCCGGGCCGGCGCCGTGAATGAGCCGATGGTCAAAGCCTTGTCCGTGCGCCAACCCTGGGCGTGGGCGATCGTGGCGGGCCTCAAGCCCGTCGAGAATCGCACGTGGCGTACGGTCTACCGCGGCCCATTGGCCATCCACGCCAGCCAACGTTTCGACGCTGACGGGGCCGCCTGGATAGCGCAGCACGTGGGGTGTGCGGTCCCGGCGGCCCTGCCGCACGGGGGCATCGTTGGCCACGTCCAATTGACCGACTGTGTCGAGCAATTCGACTCGCCGTGGTTCTTCGGCCCGTACGGTTTCGTACTCCAGCGCGCAACAGCCCTTCCCTTGGTACCATTACCCGGTCGGCTACGACTGTTTGACGTCGCGGCCACAGTCTTAACCCCAGCCACGGTGGAGGCCACATGAGCCAGAGCCAGCAGGATCTCGCACTCACCCCCTCGCCCGCGACCTCTTACGCGGAGCAGGGTCCCGGTTTCGCCGAGGAGGGAGGGGGCGCCCAGGCGCACTTGAAGGCGGTACTCAGCGTCGCCGTGCTCATGCTATCCAAGCATTACCCGCAAGACGTCGAAGCGACCTTCTCCCCGGAGGAGCTGGCGGATTTGACGGCGGTGGCGCTTGAGGCGACGGCGGGCCGTCGACGCGTCGAGGCGGTGTATCGAGCGGCCTTCGACCATCTGCTCTCGCCCAGCAGCGCGCCCGCCGCCGCGGACACGGTCGCCGGCGAGCCCGCCCCGGCGCCGTGACGACGCTGTTCGCGGCAACCGGGGTGAGGAGCTTGCGTTTCGGTTGACTCTGGGCCACTGTCTCCGCCCTAACATGACTCGTCTGGCATCGCTTGCGCCGCCGGTCTAGCCCCTCCTCGGATAACGGATGAGGCACATGAACGACGTCACATTGTCATTTCGCGGACTGGAACCACGGGAGAGCACCAGTTGGAGTTACGGCGCTCGTGTCGCGGGTAGCGAAGCCCTTGAGGAGCAATACACGCTCGCCCAGCGCACTTATAACAATATGGTCGAGGTCACGCGCCAAGCCCTGGCGGCCTTTAACGAGTGGTTCGCGGAGAAAGATCCCGAGATCGCCCGACTGGGCACCGAAATCGAGCGTCTGGGCGCGCAATGGGCGGAGGCCAAAGCCCGCGATGATCGCGACGAGCTCGCCCGGATAGCCGCCGAGCGACGGCCTCTGCGCCAGCAATGGTACGAGCGATGTTTCGCCGTGCGCAAAGACAACCGGGGTGAGGTCAACGCCCTGCTCAAGCAGTGGGTGGGCTCGGCCAAGGAATCACGGTTGTACTTGGCCCGCGTCGAGGCGGTCAAGGCCGGCTTGTACTGGGCCACCGCGACGGCAGTTATGACGGCCGTGCAGCGGGCCTGGGACAAACAGTTCCCGCGGCTGCGCCCGGTGGCCTTTTCCCGGCGCTCGGAGAAGCGCCGCGAGACCCTGGTTGTGCAGTTCACCGAGTCGGGCGGTGTGGCCATGGAGACCCTCCATACCAAACACGGTGGGCTGTGGATTGAACCGCCAGGCGAGGGGCTGTTGAGCGCGTGGGCCAATGGTCGACGCCCGGGGCGGCCCGACCGATATCTGCGTTTTCGCATGCGAATCGGCGGGCGCGGGCGCGAGGGGGTTTACGTCGAGGGCAGCGTCCAGATGGTGCGCCCGGTACCGGAGGGGGCACGCGTGATGATGGCCCGCTTAGTGCGCGAGCGTGTGGCGACGCGCTACCGCTACCAGCTGCAGTTGGTGTTGCGCTTGGCCGAGCCACTGTCCATTCCCGCCGAAGACAAAGCGCCGCGCGTGGCGCTGGATATCGGATGGTATTACGAAGCCGGGCGGGGGCGGCGTGTCATAGCCTACACAGCCGGCGCCAACGAGGACGCCGTCGAACAGATTTACCTGGACCCCAGTATTGATGAGGCATTTGACCGGGTCGATGACATGAACAGCCGGCGCAGCCTCGCCCGCGACGACGTCACGATCGCGCTGCGGTGTTGCCAGTGGGACGGCGCCCCCGAGGCCCTGGCCGAGGCCCTCTCCGCTATCAATCGACTTCCAGTGGCGCACGTTAGCCCCGCGCGACTCGCGCAGATGGTGTGGCTCTGGCGCGAGCACCATGGTGACTATCGCCCCGACGTGCTCGAGGAACTGTGGGCATGGCGCCGGTGGGATAAGAAACTCTACGAGACCAGCGCCCATTTGCGTCGGCGAACCGCGGGCCGGCGCAAGAAGTTTTATGAAGGCTGGGCCCGCCACTTCGCGAGTCGCTATGCCACGATTGTTGTCGTCCGGCCCGATCTCCGCGAGGCGGCCATGGTCAAAAACGCGATAAGCGGTGAGCACACAGCGCTGACGGCGCGGGCCCGCCAAGGGCGCGTGCGCGCTGCGCTGTATGAGTTCTTGAACGTTGTGGCCACCAAGGCGGCTGAGGCGGGATCGGTGGTGATAGAGCTCACCGGGCGCACGACGACCGAATGCTCCGCTTGTGGTGAAATAATGGTCGTCCCCGAGGACAACCCCGCGACGCGCCTCCTCGTGTGTCACGCATGTGGCGTGAGCCACGATCGTGAGGCCAACTCGGCGGTGTTGGCGTTTCGGGTTCTCGATGACGAGGCGAGCGTGACCAAGGGGCTGGCGCACGCCCAGGAGAAAGCCGATAAGGCACGCGAGCGCCGCTACAAACGCCGCACGGCCATGCGTGATGCCCGATGGAAGGACGAGCAGACCACCACTTCTGGGCAGTGAGGCCCCCGCGCGACACGGCCACGGCCGGTGCGCGCCACAGCGCCGCGAGCGCTCCAGTGGTGACGACCGGCCGGGGAGGCGCTCGCCCCGCGTATCCACCACTTACGGCCATAGTGAGGCGCTGGCGGTCTATGAGTCCCAGCGTTTCGCCGACCGCTCGCACCTGGCGTGGAGGCGTGTTGATTTTACTGTGGGTTTGCAATAGCCTGTCTCAATAGCGATCGGCGCCGCTTAGTAGGGTCGACCTCCGGCGACTAGGTACCTGATATACCCTCGGACCGTCTCAATAGCGATCGGCGCCGCTTAGTAGGGTCGACGTGCGAGCATCCGTATCAACAACACGCTCGCCCAACACGTCTCAATAGCGATCGGCGCCGCTTAGTAGGGTCGACGGGAACCATACGAGCTGCTTCGGGCGTCGATACTTGTCTCAATAGCGATCGGCGCCGCTTAGTAGGGTCGAACCGTGTTCCGATGACAACGGCAACTCTTGGGACTACAGCTCAATAGCGATCGGCGCCGTTTGGTAGCATTGACTCGTGACGAGTCTATCCCACTAACACTCCTTTCCGATTATCTGGTGGTCGAATCAGTGCTGGAGCGATCGTAGGCTCGACAAGCTTTGCGATGAACGCTCGGGATTGCTCGACGTTCCGGGCGTGGCTTAGTGGCTCGGTACCGGCAAGTGCTCCCCGCAATAGCCGATCACTATCTTGCCGCGCTCGCTGTCGACCGCGAAATGCACGCGAAGCGTCTTGGTCGTGTCGTCGTCAACGCCGATTTTCAGGTGCTGGAACATTTCCACGTCTTCGCCCCGGTATTGGAAGGTTCTGGCGCGGCGCAGCGGCTTCGAGCCCTTTACCTTCTCCGACTCCTGGGCGGCGTAATGATTGTTACCGAAGACCTCGCGCGCCTTGCTATCGCCGCCGTCTAGCACCGCCACGCGATATTCGGTGACCAATCGGCGGAGCATGTCCAACAACTGACGGCCCTTGAGGAAGTCGCCAGACTTGCGGGCACTATCGCGCGCGCTTTCCAACACCACGCACTCGGCGGGGAATACCTCCTCTATCAGGTCCAGGCACTCCCGGGGTGTCGGTGGATCGGAGCGCCGCGCCCACTCGATCAGCCGGGCCGCATCCAGGTCTGGGGCCGAGGATTGTCCGGCTGCCTCGAGGCGGTCTTTGAGGCTTTGGATGGTGTACTCCCGTTTCGCGCCCTCATCGCGAAGCTCGCCGATTTCGCTGTTGGCCGTGTCCAGTTCGCGCTGGAGCTGCTCGTTTTGCGCCTCCAGCGCCTTGGTGCTCTCCTCGCTGGCCATCGCCAGTTCCCAGACCGCCTCCAGCTCGCCATCGAGCTCCTGGCGCAGTTGTCCCTCATCCATTTCCTCGCGCCGCGCGCGGGCCTGCTCGAGTCGGCGCCGCAGGGCCAGCTGCTTGACCCCTTCGGGCTGGATGCGTTTGCGCGACCGGGGGATATTGGTGTTGTTGGTCACCCACGCAAGGATTTTCGCCAGGCGCGTATTGTGTGCCCCCCAGTCGCGGATCTGGTCGGCCAAGAATAGCTTGCCGCGCACGAACCCGTTGGGGGCGGGGGTATGCAGTATATTGATTGCCCCCGCCCAGGCCGACCAGTGGCGGCCGATCACCTCCTCGAGCTCGTAGCTGTCGAACTGCGGGTCGACCGAGACCACTTGAGCGAGCCCGACGAGTTGGCGTTGTAGGCGCTCGGGATCGACCAGGTACTCCTCATTGCGCGTCGGACTGACCAGGACGATGACGTGCGCCCGTTCCGGGCGCTCGATGTCCGCGCGCAGCCCCCGATAACTATCCGTGTCTGGCCCGACGGTCTTGACCGATAGACCGCAGACGTCGCCCGCAAAGTCCGCGTCCGTTGCCTCGGTGACGTTGTCGACCAGATAGCGGATAAGACGGGGACTCGATGCGGTGACCGTCTCGTCGACGAGTGTGCTGAGTTCCTCGGTGCGCACCACGCAGCTCAGATCCACGCCCCCAGGCGCGTCCTTGAGGCCGACTTCGGTCACCCATTGGCGACCGGGCACGGCCGCATCGGTGTTTTTGAGTATCCAGGCGTACATGCGCGGGTCGCCGTCGTCCGCTGCGACGATTCGCAACCAGGACCGGGTATCGCCGCGGCGACCTTCATACTCGCCGTCAGAGCGAACAGCACGGCCGCTCAACGTAAAGCCGAGTTGGTTCTTAAACCATCCGCGCAGCGCGCTGACCACCGCCGCTTCGGCACCCGCGCCTTCGATCGTCAAATGATTCGCGTACACCAGCATCAGGCGGACCTCTCAAGAGTCGCCCAGGCGTTGTTGCCTGAGCGGCGGTCGGTTTTATTTGTAAGGAACGGTTAGCGTGCCTAAGTGCCCCTTCACAAGAGAGCCCTTAAAGGACAGGCGACGCTTTATGTTTTTGACGATGCCCTTCATGCCGGGTCGAATATAAAGGACATGCTTATACCCGGCGGCGACGAGTTTCTTGACGAGCTTGACGGGCCGCAGATCATGCTTGTCTTCGCCGTAGACATAGATAATGGACTTATAACCGCGTAGATAGCGTTCGGAACTAGAGAGGTAGTTGTTTTTCTTTACGATACTAAGTACCTTCTCGGCATTGAAATGGCTCGGCGGCATCCAGATGCCGTTCTGCATCCGCGACTTGTTGAATGCGGCTTTGCTGCGGGTGTCAAACATGACCTTCCAGGCGGCGTTCCCATTCAGAACAAATCGCCAGTCTTTAGGGGTCGAGGTAAGAACAGTGGCCCCAGGGATTTTGGTGGGGGCGCTATGCTTACCGGCAAAGGCGGCAGCCGGAACGATAAAGGCAGCGAGAATGATGGCAGTGATACAGCGTTTCACGACAGTCCTCCGTTTGATGGTTGAGTGACAATGTATGATTGGCCCCGTTCGGGCGTGACGAGGTGGGGGGCCTTCCTGGCGGGACTCACCATTGAGTTTGCTCGTTATACCCCCCAATCCACGCGCCCACGGGCGAGGCGACCGACGATGTGGTCGTGATGCTCGTGCTTCTCTGTGTGCAGGTAGAGCAGGGTGGTGTTGATGTTCTTGTGTCGCGCGAATTGCATGACATCGCGCGGATTGCGTGGGTTGTCCGCGTCGTTCAGCAGGTGAGTGATCACGGTGTGACGCAACCAGTGCGGCGTGGCGCGCACGAGCCGCTCGGCGATGGCGCCCTCAGCACTGGCCGCCGCGGCCAGGCGAAAGAGTTTCTCGATCCGTGCACGCAAATGACGAACGCTAATGCCCTGGCGCACCGGTTGGCCCGCCGCGTCGCTCTCGCCAATGCCCGGCTCGAGGCTGAAGGCCAGCGGCACCTGCTCGCCCGGGCGGGCCGCCGGTGGCAGCCCTAGATAGGCGCGGGTCTCCTGCAGGATGGGACCGAACCACGGCAGCACCGGTATGCCCGTGGCCGCCGAGCGGCCTTTGCCCGTGACGTACCAGAACAAGCGGCCATCGGCGCCCCACCGGAAGCTGGTCATGGAGTGGTTCGCCCACTCATGGATGCGCGCGGCCGTGGCGTACATCCCCAGCACGCAAAAGCGCCATTGATGAAAGCGGGCGAGATCCTCCGGGCTCTCCCGGGGCAGGGCCTCGAGGTAGGCGCAGAGCCATTGCCAGGTCGCCAGCGGCAGGAAGCGCTCAACCGCCTCAACCGAGGCGCTGGGCGTCGACGGCTGGGCCTCGGCGCTCGTCTCGCCCTGGGGGGCCGCCGCCTCGTCGGCCACTGACGCGGCATCGCCCGCGGGCACGGCGCTCGAGGCGAGGAGGGTGGCCGGGGCGCGGCGCGGCGCGGCCCCGACATCGAGGTCGCCAAAGCCGATCGCCCGATCGGCGCCCCGTTGGTTGTCTGCCCCGGCGAGGCTATGACGGCCGCGGCGGCGAAAGGCGTTGATCGCCAGATAGCCCTCGTCGACCGCGTAGTTGAAAAAGCCCTCGAGCACCGTCAGGCAGTGCTGGCGGCTTTTCTCGCTCATCGGCCGATCGGCGAACGGGCGCCACAGTGGATTGGGTCGGCGCTGCTCGCCATTGTCCGTGAACCGGCGCACCCCCGGTCCGTGCCACCAATCCAGATGCTGGTGGGCCCGGCTGGCATCGACCGGTTGCGCCAGGAACTGGGCGTACGCCGCAGCATCGTCGAGCGTCAACCCGGACGGGGGCTTGCCGCGCTCGACGAGCGCCCACAGCAACAAGCGCTGCAGCTCCAGCAGATAACGCCGGCGCGTGGTGCTCATGGCGTAGCTGTGTACGAAGGCGGTGATGACCTGCAGATCGTGGGCCCAATGATGAGGGTTCGGGTGATGGGCGAACTCACCGCGCAGCACGGTGGCGGCGCCAGCCGGGTCGTGGCTGGCGTGTTCATAGAGGGCCTGGAGGAACTCGCCGGGTGATGGTGCCTGCTGGTGCAGCCGATCGAGCGTGTGCTCGATGGGACCCTGGTGCGCGCTCAGGCGCTCCAGGGCACTGGCCGAGCGCGGCTCGGGCTCTGGACTATCGGTCCGCTCGGCCATGGGTGGATGCTCGTCGCTCGTCGATACTCATTACAGTCGTAGGCTCGTTCTTGTTTGTGGCTGCCGACCCTCCCAACAGTGTATTACACATTGCCTGACAATTCCTACTCCCGTTCAGTCGTTTAGGTATCTCCGTTAATTTAGGTTAACGGTCCACCGGGCCGGGGGAGGCGCTTAGAGCGTAATTCTGCTACAGTAGACGTAATACGCTATCTGCGTTACGAATACCTCTTATGTTAAATAGCGAGGTCTCTATGACGAGCTCCAATACCACAATTCGCCACGGTACACCGATGCGCGTGCTGCGCGGCCCGCGTGAGGGCGAACGTGGCGTAGTCGCACGCCGGTGTGAGCGCACCGGCTGGGTTTGGCTGACGTTGGAGCGCTACCGGCGGGCACCGAGCTACGGCGCCGTGGAGTTCGGCCCCTATGTGCCGGGCGTCGACGTCCAGGTCGCGCGGCGCGGCCAATGAGCACCGAAAACGCCCCGCTCACGCCGGCGCAGCGCAAGCTCTGGGAGGCGGCCGACCAGGTCCTGGCCAACGGTGAGTTGCCCACCCCCCAGAAGGTGCGACAACGCGCCGGTGGCGGCAGCTACTCGACCATCGGCCCCGTGCTGGAGCGCTGGGCGAACTCCCTGGCCGAACGACTGCTGCGCATCGGCCCCCTGAGCGAGACGCTCACACCGGAGGTGGTACAGGCCTTCTCTGCCCTCTGGGACCAGGTCTACGCGCTGGCCGAGGGCGCCGTGCGCGATCGCCTGCGCGGCGAGCAGCAAGCGGTGGAGGCGGCGCGCCAGGATCTGGCCGCCGAGCGCCAGCACCTCCAGGAGCAGGCCCAGGCGAGCGTTGCGGCCGCCGAGGAGCGCGCCCGCCAGGCCCGCGCTCGTGGCGAGCAGATCGAGGAACAGCTGGCGCAAAGCGCCCAGGACGTACACCAGCTGCGCGAGGCACTGGCCGGTGCCGAGGCCCGGGCGGAGGCGGCCAGTGAACGGCGCGATGCCGCCCGCCAGGAGCGCGATGAACTACGTCAGGAATTGCAGCGTGCCCGCGACGAGCACGCAGCGGCGCTGGAGCGCGAGAGCGCTCGCTACGAGGCGATGGAGCGTCAGTTGGGCACCCGTATCGAGGAGGAGCATCAGGGCCGTGAGCGCGCTGAGGGGCGTCTGGCGCAGGCGCAGCAGGCGGCGAACGACGCGGCCTCGGAGCGGGACCGGCTCGGCGAACAGCTCACCGCCGCCCGCGAACAGCTCGAGGCGCTGGGCGGCCAATTGGCCCGCCGGGACGAGGCGCTGTCCGAGGCTCAGGATCAGTCACTGCAGCTCAGCCGCGACAACGCGGCCCTTGAGGCGCGGCTGGCCGAGTCCAACCGGGCCCTTCAGGACCTGCAGCAGCGGGTCAGCTCCGAGCACGACGCGCTGACGGAGGCGCGGGCCAAGGTAGAGTGGCTGGAGGAACGCGCCGCGGATCTGGAACGGCAGTTGCGCGAGGCCGTCCCGCGCGGCCAACAACCGCCCCCAGGGTCCGACTGACGCGGTGGCGTTTCGCGCCGCCAGAGGCCGCCTCGCCACTTCCCTTCCTACCCAGGGTTGGCCCGTTGGCAGTCATGCGTCCTTGTACACGTAGACACGATACTCGCCATGCGGCGAGAACCCCTGTTGCCGAGCTTGGTGGATGGCCTGCTCGAGCACGCCCAGCTCGTCATGTTCGTCCCAGAAGATACGCGCCGCCCGGTCCTTTCCACTGGCTCGGTCCCGGTGCTTAAACTGCACCTGCCAATATACTTCCCTCGAATTACCAGCCCCCTCGTCGCCTGTGCCGCGTGTCATTACGCATCTTCCTTCGCTCTTTTCAGCAGATCGGCGAGCCGTGCCGCTGCTTGCCCAAAGGCGCGCGCCGCACCCGGGTCACGGCGCACAAGCTCGGGATCTGCCGACTTTGCCTCCCACTCCGCTTGAATCTCTGCGACGGCCGTTGGCGTGATCGCCAAACTCTCATAGCACCCGGTCCCCTCGCCGCTCACGTGCACCCTCACCGGTCCTCCACACACTGAGCATTTATCCGTCATGTTCTCTGTCCTCTACAGTAAATCGCCTCGCCGCGGACTGGCACCGTCACCCGCCGTCCGGCCGGCCATACGTCGCACGATACTGGTACGCCTCTTCGGTATCCGGTACGAGTCCGGCCATCTCGAGAATCTGACGCTCCCAGGCGCCCGGGCGGCGGCTACCGTCTGCTATGGCCACCGCAACCGTGGCGAGCAACTCGGAGACCGTTTCGCACGGGTTGGGCGCCCCGTGCTTGTTATGCAGCTCGACCAGATAGTCCAGTTCGGCGGCCACACCGTCAGAGAGTTCAATTTCAATGCGCTTCATAAGATTGTCTCCACATTCGCCCTCCCGGCGCGCTGGCCCGCTAATTGCGGTGCCCTTACGCGCGACAGCTCATCCTAGACGCCACAACCCCTCCTCCAGATGGGCTTTCCCTAGCACGTGCAGCGCGGACAGCACTTGCTCGACGGATTTGATCGGCTTGCGCTTGAATTGTGCACTCAGCGCCTCCGCAGCCTGCGGGCCCGCCGCGAGCATCTCGCATACGGCCTCGACTTGTTCTGGCATGGTTTTCGGCCACGCAGGTTTTTCCTTCTCTTCGGTCGTCGGCTCAATGGCCGCGCTTCCCCTGCCTTGCTCCTCTAAGGCCCCCTGCGTTGCCGTTGACGCCTGGAAATCCGGGCGCAGCCAGCGCACATGTCCCCTCGCCTCCTCGGCCACTCGCTCGGCATTGAGCGCTACCAGCCTAGATAACAACTCTTCTTCGGCTTCGGCCTGTTCTTGCGAGCGGTCACGATACGGAGTCGTCGCGCCTGGACATCCGACGAGACGCTCCGCGAGGTCGTCCCACCCATAGGCCCTGAATACCGCGCGGTCTAGCTCGTCATGGAGGTCCTTCAGGACGGATACGACGCCCTGCTCATGCACCGTCCGCTCCTTGTTGTTCAGCGCTTCTCCAGCGTTTAGCTTCTCAAGCACGTTGTAGACGTCTGTTATCGTCAATTGTGCGTAGCGCTCCTGCTGCTGCTTGCGATGACTGTCTATTTGTTCGCCCAAGTCGCGGATTCGCCCCACATCTGCTTCGCCCTCAAGAGGGAACGGGAAGTTCAGAAAGCATGGCCCATTCTGCCACCGGGGCCGGGATTCCAATCTACCTCCTTGCGCCAACGCCCATCGGACATGCACGCGGCTCGACAGGCAGCCAAGGAAGAACGGATCATTCAATGCCACCACAGCCAGCGAACCGTCGGCCAGGCATTCCTTGCTGTCGAGCATAACGAAATACCGATGTTTCGATACCTCGCTTGTTACGATATAGCGGTCTAGTCCCGCCACTGCTGCACGCATACCAGGCCGGGCTTCTCCATATATCCAGAATCGCTCTCGGTGCGCTTTGCGTTTCACCTCTTGCCTGTAGGGCTTTACCTGCTCGATGACTTGCTGATAGCCCGCCGGGAACTGCCTTTGCGCCTGCTCTGCTGTAAGACCGAAGAAATCAATGCAGTAGCGTGGCTCTCTCCGATTCGTCAAATCTTTGCCCGCCACGAGGCGGGGCAAGAAACGTATCCATTGTGGGTTCTGATGAAGCCACGCCTCACGCTTTTGTGCGTCGACGAGAAAGCCCTCTCCCACCAGTTTGACTCCCTGGAACACCAGTCCACTGTTGGACGCCAGCCCGGCCGCGTCCATCAACGGCGCGCCGACGGTCAGATCTGCAAAAATACGCCCACGGCGCACATCGAACTCCACCTCCTTGGCCTCTCCGCCAGCGTCGCGTTCGGTAGCCACGCGCCACAACTGCCCCTTATGCGCACCTTGTCGTGCAACGGTCATGGCTATACGCACCGCCGCGCCATCGGCGGCGTCCACCCATGGGTGATCTGGTACTGCGAACACGAGGGACATGCCCCTCTCACAATGCGGCGCCACCACCGCGCGGTTCTTGCTCTGCGTGATACTGTTGGTGGTGATGAATCCGAAGCGCCTCGCCTTGCCATCCGCGACCAGCTCGGCGGCTTTATGCCACCAATACATCACGAAATCACAGGCCGGCAGATCGCTGTAGACCTCACGCACCGCGTCGACATAGCCGTCGCCTAGCACATCCCGCATGCGTTTTTCTCCGATAAACGGCGGATTCCCCACGATGAAGTCGGCCTCCGGCCACGGAGCGCTACGTGGGTGGAGGTACTTATAGATCGGTCTACGCTTGTCCTCATCAGGGACCGGCTCGCCGGTGACAGGGCTCTTGGCGTAGCTCACACCATCCCAAATGGTAGTTGGCACGCCGTCGCCGTCGGTTAGCGGGGTTACGTTGTCGTATTCAATTAAGGCGTCGCGGTGCTCTATGTTGTGAAAATCGCGGATGATGGGCTCCGGTATATCCAGGACCTGGCGAAGTCGGTAATGCCACTGCAGGTAACCAATCCACAGCACCACTTCGGCAATCGCCGCGGCTCTTGGGTTGATCTCTAGCCCCAGAAATTGGTGCGGATCGACGGCCAACCCTTCGGCCTCCAGCATTGCCTGGCCGCCGCTGAGCTCCGCCACTACATTGAGCACCTCGCCTTCCAGGCGTTTTAAGTGCTCCAGAGAAACGTACAAGAAATTACCGCTACCGCAGGCCGGGTCAAGGACCCGTATTTGGCATAGCCGGTAATGAAATTCCTTGAGTTCGTTGATCGCCTTATCGCGCTTGCCCTTCTCAAGCCACGCCGCAGCGGCGACCTGGACGGTTTGCCACTCCGCCCGAAGGGGCTCGACAATCGTGGGCATGACAAGCCGCTCGACGTAGGCCCGCGGCGTGTAGTGCGCCCCTAACTTATGGCGCTCGCGCGGGTCGAGAGCGCGCTCCAGCAAGGTGCCGAAGATCGCCGGCTCGACATAGCGCCAGTCCGCCTTGGCCGCGTCGAGCAATAGGCCAATCTCTTCCGCACCCAAAGGAATCGGCTGAATGTCGCGGAATAGCCCCCCGTTGAAGTGGCGGATCTTCTCCATGGTGCGCGAGTCGAATCCGCCCGTGTTCATCGTTTGCCAGAATTGGTCCAGCGCCGCGACGAACGCGTCGGGCTTGTCCTTGAGGTGCTCAAGGAGAGTGGTGAAACTGTCCCGCGGCAGTAATTCGACGTCCTCGCTGAACATTGTGAACAGGCAGCGCTTCAAGAAATGCGCCACCCGATCGGGGGTGTAGCCTCGGCCTTCGAGGGCCCGCGCCAACTCGGCCAGCTTCGCGCTGACTTGACGCGTGACCTTCGCCGCGACTTTGCTAGGGTCGAGGCTTTCCGGATCAAGCCACAACAAGCGAAGACGACGCTGGATTTCTGGCTCTCGCAGGTCTTCCAGCGTGACCCGATGATGCGCGGGGTCGGGAAACGGGACGTAGGTGCCGCCTGACCTGGTAAACTCCGAATACAGCTCGAGCGATCGCCCCACGTCGGTGACGACGATGAATGGCGGCCTTCCCTCCGGTCCAGGCAGGGCGCGCACATACTGATCGGCCTGGTTCTGGGCCGCCAGCATTGCCTTATCCCATCCCTCCGAGTTCAGGGGTCGACCGGTCTGTTTGGCCTCCAGGACGAAGCACCCCCGCCGGTAGAGGTCTATGTAACCGCGCTGTGCGGTCCCATCCGGGTTATGTATATCTACGCGTCGCTCGAAGACGTAGTCGTTCTTCTCGAGCTTCTCATGCGCGGGGTGGGGTGGAGGAAGGTCTAGAAGGGAGCACAGTTCGGTGAGGAACAACTGATAGTTCGCTCGCTCTGTTCCGTTCGCGTGGCGCCATCGCTCAATAAACCGTTCTACGGCGGCGGCCTCTGCCTCAAACTGGTTCGCCATTACCTCGCTTACCTTGCTAATTGTTTATGGCTCTGGTGTCAGTCTTGCGCAGGGGTTACTCGCTGGACGGCCCTAAGCGGATACCCCCCCGCGGCCCTCGCAGCAAATGGCCTGAGTCGATCGCGGCGTTAATCGCCTCCACGGCCTCCGGTGCATTATCGGGAAATCTCTGAATGAGGGCCTGCAGGAGTGCCTGCTCTTGCTCGACGGTCCCCCCCAGGGTTTTAGAAGCGGTCAAAACATCTTGTGTCGTAATCACCACGCGCCCTCCCTCGCTTCATATTCGCCATACCAGCCGTCTTCTTATGAATTAGCCCCGCCGGCCGCTCCGATGGCCCCCTGCCAGGGCGCGGCGGCCGCCTAGCGGTTCGCCGTATATCGCGAAGCATACCTATCGTTCACGATACGGGCAACGCCTCTCCCGCCGGCGAGGCACCGGCGTGGGTTATCATGCCCTTACCGAGGACCCTTAAAGAGAGGAGCGCACGCGCGATGTGTGGTCGCTTTGCACAATATCGACGCACAGGGGAATATGCCGCCGCCCTTGGGTTGGGCGCCGGCCGCCAGCAAGGCGACCTGGTCGCACGCTACAACATCGCCCCATCCGAGGCGCCCCTGGTCGCCCGTGTGGAGCGCGCCGGCGAGGTGCCGACCATCGCGCCCATGCGGTGGGGCTTCGTCCCCCACTGGGCCCGCGAGAACGCCAAGATGCCCCAGCCCATCAATGCGCGGGCCGAGACGGTCGCCACCAAACCGATGTTCCGCACCGCTTTTCGTGCCAGCCGCGCGCTTATCCCGGCTGATGCCTATTTCGAGTGGGCCCAGGAGGAGGGGAAGAAACAGCCGTATTGCTTCCGGCTGAAAACCGGGGAACCGATGTTCTTTGCGGGGATTTGGGCCAGTCACGAAGGCACTGCCGGCGCCACGCCGACCTTTGCCATTATTGTCGGTCCGGCCAACGAGCTGGTCGCCAAGGTCCATGATCGGGCGCCGGTCATCCTACCTCCGGCCGCCTATGAGCAGTGGTTGGACCCTGACAACCAGAACGTGGCCGCCCTCAATCGGTTGTTGGTGCCCTGTGATGCCGACGATCTCGAGGCCTTCCCTGTCTCTCGCGATGTTAGCAATCCTCGCAACAAAGGGCCCGAGTGCCTCGAGCCGATCGGTGATGCGTTGTCGTTGTAGCTCTCGCTGGAGGCCGCGGCGACCGCCCACGGCATTTGCCAAAGCCTTACGTGACTCGCGGTCGTTCGCCACCTTGCTATTAGCGTATTTGCCTCTCTCGCGAGCGCCATTACTCCACGGACACCGCGCCCTGCAGGCGGGCGTTGGCGGTTGGCTGAGCACCGGCATTCGATGTGGCCGTCTGTTCTGTCTTGTGTTCGCGGCGCATCTTGGCGATCACCCGCCGGTAAATCGGCCCCCAATGCTTGGCGAGCGATTCATCCACGTGGGCGTAGCGTTTGGGCTCCCCAGCGACTAGCGTGCGTCCATTCGTGTAGCGCGTCCGCAACGCATTCATCGCTGTCTGGCCGGCGGGACTGAGCAGCGCCTTTATGACTCGGCGCCGCAACTTCGCCGGCACCGCTTTGGACAGCGTGAAGGCCTGGTTTGGGAAGTGGGGGCCCTTTAGGACAATCGATACGTGCGTACGATCCGGATCCAGCTTATCGAGGGTGGTCTTCGGCGCCACCCCTAACTCACAGCGATGCGAGAGCACGCGGTGGTAAATCCGCACCCAGTTGTGAGTGTCCACCCACAGGGGTTGGCGCGCGGGGTTGGTGTACTGCGCGCCGGCCCACAAGGCGCCGAAGTTGGGCGCGGGCGGCGCGCAGAACTTCTTGCCATAGGTGTCCGCGAATTTGCCGATAGCCGCGTTGTTGTGCCACGTAAACATCCGCCAGTCTTGCGGCTGGGGCAGCACCGGCCCCAGTGTCGCCCCTTGTTTGTGCATCCGCCACGCGGCGAAATGGGGCCCATCGAAATACAGATCGCCACGGTTGGCCCAGATCCAGCGCTCGTAGGTCAGCCAACTATCCGGGTGGACGTAGACGAAGTGTGCGCCAGTGGTTTTCGTCAGAAAGCGAGCGATTGGTGCATAGGTTGCTTTGCCCTTGGCCACGGACTCGCGGGGCGGGGCCACAAACCGATAGGTCGGTTGTGTTGGCTGATGTGCCAGCGCGGGCGCCAAGAGACTGGCCCAGAGAGCCAGAGCGGCGCCGCAGCGCCGTGCAGATAGAGCCATGAGCGTATCCTCCCAGATTATTGTGTCGTGCCGGCCGTGGCGCGGCGTCGCTCAAGATATATACGTTAAGCGCCGCAGTCAACAGCGCGGCGCCTGGGCATACCCATGGTGTTTGTCTTGGTATTCGGTTGGGGGGAAGCAGGGCAGCGGTGCGGCGGCCGTGTGAGCCGGCCTGACAGCGACTGTCGCGGCGACCTGGGGAAGGGCCGCGGCGGGTAGTGTGATGGGGCGTTTGGCGCCAGGGCGGGCTGTGTATCGGGCTCTGACGCGTATCACCGCCGCTCGGGGCGGTTGAGAATCACCAGTGGCCGATGAAGTGCTCGTAGCCCTTCACCCAATCCGTGCTGAATATCCGCTGGGCTTTGCGCAGCGATAGGCGGTGTTCACAGACGAGGTGGTGGAGCTTGTTCTCGAGGTGATCCTTGCGTTGGGCCGACTCTTTGCCCCACCGCGGTTCGGGCCAGAGATTCTTTGGGCTCGAGGGATGACCGCCGAGCTCGAGCGGCACCAAGTGGTCCTCCTCATAGACGTGAAGTCGACGATTGGAGTAGCCATACTGGCGGACCTGCATCCGCTTGAGGCGCTCGGTGTAGGCCTCGACGGGGCGGACGGTGCGGGTATAACCGCGCACACAGATGGTCCGACCGATATTGGCCGGCGTGACCCGCGGATCAGTGGCTCCCGGCGTCAGGTGACGATTGGGGAGCCCGTGGTTGGGTGTCTCCTGTGCCGCCGCGGCCCCCGCGCAACCGAGGAGGGCGAGCAGCAACCCCGCTATCCAGACGGGGGGGTAGAGTTCGTGGCGGGACGCGTGGGGCATGGTCGGCACTCCTGGTAGATCGCGTATAGCAGGTATGTTAGGCGACGCGCCGAAGTTGGTCAACGGGACTGCGCGCCTCTACCTTTCCGAGCGCCTCGCCCCCTGGGCGGGCCTTGCACACCCAGGATTGCCGCGCGCTGCCGGACCGCCGCCGCGGTGCGCCCAGGCAGGCGTGCGCTGGTTCGCCCCCCTTCCCGTTCATAGTGGCGCGCTACCGTTCGGTCTTCGGCCGCCGACCACTTCCGCGTTTTTCGCGCCACCCCCAACCGTCGCGCCTTTTCTCGTATGGCCTCCGTGTTCCGCCCCGGCAGTCTGGTATGCACGCGATCGCCCTCTTTGGGGTAATATCGCCTCACAATCGCTTCTTCTCGGCTGGTCCATGGCGTTCCGGCTCTTGAGGGTTCGCATTGCGGGCACCACTGCCCGCCTCTCACCTGCGCTTGCGTCGCTCGCCATTCATGCCCATTTCGACACTGCCAGCGATACGTCGCCCCTTCGCCGCGATAGGCGCGGGACACACAGCGTCCGCCCGACCGGTGAGCCAAGCGCTGCAATTTCTCCATATCGGTCCGTGATTTGCCGTGTCCGCATATTGGACACCAACCGCCTTGCTCCACAGTCAGGCGCGACCGCTCAAATGTATGCCCATTTCGGCACCGCCAGCGATACTGCGCCGTTTTTCTCGTGTACACACCGCTCAGACACTCGCCGCCGCGCTCAGCGGCCAGCGCCGATAGCCGCTTCAGCCCCGCGTCGCGATGCTCTCTGCGGCGCCGCTCTTGCCAGCACTTAGAGCACCAGTGGCCCGCGGCGATGGCCGTATAGCGGGCGCGCCACACATGACCGTGTTCGCACTGCCACCGGTGCTTCGCCGTCATTCCGGCATAGCGTCGCGACAGACACCGACCTCCCCGCCTGGCCGCCAGTTCGCGCAACCCGTCCAACGTCTGTTGGGTCCCGCTGCAGATCGCGCACCAGCAGCCGGCATCCACGTGGTTAGCTGTCGCCTCGAATTCATGGTCTGCGTCGCAACGCCAGCGATATTTGGTCAGCGCATTCTTGTATTCCGTCGACAGGCACTGCCCACCGCGACGCGCTGCCAACTCATGCAACCAGGCCACGCCGTGGGCGCGCTTGGCGTGACCGCAGATCCGGCACCACGTCCCGCGATCCACTACGGATGTCGGCGTTGCCCACCACACATGACCCTCGGCACATCTCCACCGACATTTGTCCGCGGAGCGCGTGTACCGACGCGCTAGGCAGCGCCCTCCCCGCTCGGCCGCCTTTGCGCGCATTGCCTCCAGGCGCTCCTGCGGCGTGGCGCCCCGGCCCCAGGCCGGACGGACTTTTCGGCTTTTCTTGGTTGCTGCGCTCATCATCACCCGCCCTTCAGTTCGTAGACTTGGCATTCGCCGCCCACCCCTTGCCTTTCGGCGCTGACTGACCGGCTCGGCGCCTGCGTTGCAGCTGAAAAAATCGACCCCGCACCGCCGACAGCGTCCGCCCGGGCAGCCGCTTAACGATGTCCCTGGTCTCTTTCGGGTAATAGCGCAGGAGAATCGCATCCTCCGCGTCGGTCCAGGCCTTGCGGGTCTTCGCGGGTGCGCACTGCGGACATACACGCCCCTCTCGTATCACCGAATAGCGTGCGCGCCATGTGTGCCCGGCCGGGCACCGCCAGCGGTAGCGGGTGTGCGAGTCAACGTACCGACGGGAGAGGCATTCGATGCCCTGCTCACGGGCAACCTCGCGGAGGTGGTCGATGCCGCCGGTCGCGCGACCGTTTCCCTCGTCTCGACATCGGGGACACCAGCCGCCGTCGGCGACCGAGCGACCCGACAAGGTAAAGTCATGGCCTTGCGCACAGCGCCATTCGTAGCGCGTCTCGGTCGTGCGGTAGGTTTTCGACCGACACTCACCCCCGTGATGGCCGGCCAAGTCTTGGAGCCAACCCAGCCCGTTGCGAGCCGATTCAAGGTGGCAATGAGGACACCAGCGGCCCTCGCGTATCCGGGTGGGCGTGGCACTCCAGGTGTGCCCATTGGCGCATTGCCAGCGATACTTGCGCTGGACGCCGGTATAGCGGCGCGCCAGGCATTGTCCGCCTCTGTCGGCGGCGAGTTGCCGGAGCCCGGCTAGGCGACGACGTTTGGTTTGAGCAGAGAGGCCCACAATGGCGCTACTGTATCATGGCGACGGCTGCTCCGATTGGCCCCGATTAACGGGACGCACCGCCTACGACGCGCCATCCTCCAAAGCCGACCGCGCCATGCGCGCGGCTCCCGCACACGACTCACACATCACCTCACAGCTTTCCAGCGCCGTCTGAAGCCTTTCCAGAGAGACCGGATAGCGAATTAGATTCCCTACCGGCTCATGGCGCTCGGCTGGCGGCTGGACGCACACGAGCTGCGCCTTCTCCTGGCCCACACCGCAGCGAGTGCACTGTTTGTCCGCGAGATAGGCGTCACGGAAGCGTTCGTTGCGGGCGAGCCCGCGGGCCTTGTTGAGCGCGGCCTTTTCGACATAGCGCTCGCAATTGTTGCGGTAATGCGCGCGCGAGCGCGCCGAGGCGCAGCCCTTACACACGCCGCGGCGCTGACCCTTGGCTTTGTTGCGAAAGGGGAACGCCTGGTCAGGCTTGTCTTGCTTGCACACACTGCATACGCGTGTGCGCCCATCGGCCGCGGGCACGAACTCATCGGTCATGGCGTTGGCCCCTTCTGTCGCGCGGACTCCGAGGCATCGAGGAAGACGGGCTGTTCGATCTCCCCCTCTCGGTACCCCTCCCAGGCGTCGCGCGGCACCTGCGGAAACGCCTCCATCGCCGCATCCAGAGACGAGAACACCTCGAACGAGGCCAGCTCCTCGGGCATATACGCCGCCTTCGGTTGCCACATCACCGCCGCGGCGTCCGGTTCGTCCTCCAGCGCGACCCGTCGACCATAAAACGGCTCGGCGACCGTCTCCCCCTCCCCCATACGCTCGACATACGACTCGTCGACCCCGAACATCCCGCCGGAGGCTCGGTCCTTGTAGACTGCCACCGCCACATCGTCCCCCGTATCCGGGTCGGCCACCAGGGCCTCGGTAACGTAGCGGGCCGAGTGGGCGCTATCGGCCCGCGCCTCGCCCTGCGCCCACTCCGGCAACTGCCCCGAGACCGTCAGACCCCATTGGCCGGGCTCGGTTAACACATCGTTGGCGTTGAGCAGGCTGTCCTGTACATCCGCGACCTCAAGCGCGCTGGCCCGACGCCAGGTCGCTCCATTCTGCACGTCCATGGCGAGGACCGTCCCATCGCGGGCATCCATCGCAAACCGCACGGGTGTGTCCGGCCCGTTGTCATGGAAGATGTGGGACCAGTTGCCGTGCACATAGTAGGGCGCCGGTCTCGGCCGCTGCGCTTCGGGGGGCGCCGGCCTCTCGACGGCCTGCAGACCGGCATGGCGCGCCGCCTCGGACAGTCTTTGCGCGATGGCCTCGGCGGCATCGTGGTCGATGTGCACGGTCGCTCGCCCGCGCCGCGGCCCCCACACCGGCGTGCGCACCGCGAACAGCAACGTCTTTTGTTCACCCGACAAAAAATACGCTTTTTCCTCCAACCTCGTGCGCACCCGATCGAGCAGGCGCTGGACTCGCTGGCGCGAACCCCTGATCACCACTTCGACTGCTGTGTTACCCATATCTGTTACTCCATGTCTTGCTCTGGTTGCGCTTCGGCGGTCAGGGCGTCGGCTCGTGCCCCGGTGCCGGCTTGTCACTCACTTCACCAATCGGGTTTGGTTCCACATCGACATGGGTCACCACGGCCTCGTACTGTCCCGACTCCGTGGCCACGACACTCAGTTCGGCCTCATCGGCCCCTTCCAAGTCCGTGTCGATGACGGCCGTGTCCCCGAGCAGCGCCGGGTTGTCGGCCCATACCTTCCCGACCAAGCCGCGGTTGAGCTCGATATAGACTTTGTTCTGCGCCCCGCGCTCCAGGTACTCCTCGACGGCCGCAATGGCCCGCTCGTTTGCGGCCGGCTCTCCATCTTCGTAAATACCCTCCTCGAGCCCGCTTGCGAGATCCTCGTTGTAACTCCTGGCCAGCTCGAGCACTTTCTCGAAGGCGCCCTGCAGCGTCATCGGCGCGCGGGCGGGACCCGGAGCAGGGCCGCTTGCGCTCGCCTCCAGTCCCTGGGCGCGGGCCGTCGCGACCAGGCGCTCGGCCACGCTCCTCGCCTTACCATGCTCGAAGCGTACGGCTGCGCCGTGCTCGCTCCACGTGGGGTTTAGAACTCCCCTGAGCATCACTAGCTGATCGACACTGGGCTCTTGGCGCTGCGTCGCAATAGTTCGGTTGATGTCTTTCAGCAGGCTCTCAATTGCACGTCGTCGCCCGCTGATGCGCACTTCTACTAGCTCTATGGTCATGCTTCTCTCCCCGTTACCGCCCGGCATGGGCGCGTCCCTGTCAATACCCTCAGTATCCGGCGCGGGCGTCGAATTCGTTAAGAGTCGATGCGGGTGATTGTTCCGCGGCCCACCCTGTGCGGCGTCTTCACCCACGGTTAAGCGTTCGCGCAGGTCGTCGGCAAAGGGCGGCCCCAGCGCTAACAGGGTCGCGACCACGGTCGATCTGTCCTCTTGCTAGAGCAGCGAGTCGCTACCGACGCAGATGCCGAGCTCCATGTCCTGGAGGCCGTCGCGCCGGGACAGCTCGGCCACTGACGTCGACCCGCCCGCATCCTCGGTCGCCAGGTCCTTGAGCGCTTCGGCGGACATGACACCACTTCCGTCGAGGGGTTACGGTACCGGGCCGGCGGGTCGCGTGGCCCGGCGAGCGAACTCGCGCTGTCGGGCCGTTTCCTCTGCTACATCCCAGTATTCCACCGCGGCCATGTCCTCGACCCACTCATCGACACTCAGCTCGAGCGTGGGCGGTTCGCTGGTATGGAGCATGTGGGCTTCCACAGGCTCGGTCAGGTTCGCCAGCTCCGTGTAGACGTGGTCCAGGTCATCGTTCGGCCAGTCATCCTTGCCGATATTCTGCTCGGCCGGGGTGGGTAGACCGACTTGGTGGGCGATGCAGTAGCGCCCCTCTTCGAGCCTGGACCGGACGACCGCCAACTGCGCCTCGGTGATCGCGCCGGCCAGGACGACCGTCAACGTCTTCTTGTAGTTGCCGGCATCGCGATACAGGAGGCCCAAGCGCGTGTTCTGTTGCTTGTTCAGGCGAGTCAGCCAGTCCTGTATAGGCACCACTTCATGAGTGTCCTGGTGCTGCTCGCGCACACGGTTAGCGGTCGTCTGCTCGAAGGTCTCCAACATGGCGCGCCCGCTGGCTTTGTCGACAATCACCCAACTACTCATTTCCACCTCCGTGTGCTATGGGCGTGCGTTTGCCGCACTGATACTAGGAGCGCTGTGCGCCAGCGTTCCCTTTAGCCGTTCTATCTCGGCATCGGGATCCAGCGATATCTCGTCGAAGATATCGCCGACGGCCCCGCCCTCGGCCGTGATCCATTCAAACCAAGGCCCCTCGCTGGTCTCGAGCGCACCGCCGGCGCCCCCCGTCTCCAGTTCCGCCAGATGCGCTTCGGTGATGGACTCGGCGTCGAACGCTTCGTCGGTGCGCCCATCGTGACCGGCGATCGTGCCAGCCAGCCGGAGGACGTAGACTTGGCCGTCTACCTCTGCCACGAGCAGGTCCGTGGCGCTCGTGGGCTGGACGTGGCCCAACCCGGCGGCGAGGCGAACGTCACTGATCGTCGACGCCCCCGGTTTGGCGATGACACCCACGGCCACGCGATAGCCCGGGTCCGCTTTGGCCGTCCTCCGCCTGTGCGGATCGGCGTTCCCTTCCTCCACCGCCTGACAGGCGGCCGTGATCTCCTCTTCGGCCAGCGAAATACCCAGCAGCTCGGCCGAGGACTCGACCGCCTCACGCACGCCGTCGACGTCGGCGACAAAATCGTACTTGTCCTGCATCTGAAAGACGTGGTCGACCACGTCCGGCCAGCGCGTCAGCAGGTCACGCGAGACCACCGCGGACGCGGCGGGCGCGTAATCGTCCCCCTGGTGGTAGCACTGCTCGGCCAGCGCATAGCCCACCGCCGTCGGCTCGCCCAAGCCGTGGGCGGCGACATGCTCGCGCAGTTGCTCACGGTCGAACTCTTCGTCTCTTGGGCCGGCGGGGTTGGCTCCATAAAAGACACGCCAGTGGTTGGGGGCCAGGTATCGATACTCGACAAGCTCCAGAGGCCGACCGTGCTGGGCGTTGGCTCTGTCGGCAATCCAGTCCGCGATAAAACGGCGACGATAGTATTCACCGTGGCTGTTGAACTCGCTGGTCACGCCCAGCTCACGCTGGACCATGCGCCCGGAGCCCGATTCGCGCAGCGTCACGAGCACCCGGCTCTTATCGGGTGTCGCGTTGTCGATTCGACATCTCAGTCCGCGCGCGATCGCGTGCTCTTGCAGCATTTTGGCCGCCACGCTTGCCTCCCGGTGCGCGATTTCAATCTGCGCCGTGTTGTCGGCCCACATCGGTGATCGGCACGCCCGGACAATCGCCTCGGCGACCGCAGCCGTGGGAGGTTCCGTGTTGGACTGTACCCGCGCGATGGTATCCGCCAGCCATCGGGCGAGAACCTCGGGCGAGGCGGTGAGGGTCAGACGCACGCGGGCGGTCTCGTTCATAGGTTAGGCTCCACTAGGGCGACGGGTCCGGGCGCGCGGCGTGGCGCGCGAGCGTCTGTTCTGCCTCATACAGCGCCGCCTCGAACTGCTCGATCGAGGACTCTCCCGCCTCGAAGGCGGCCTGTGCCGCATTGGTCTGAGGGACGTCCAGTGCGTAGGCGCGCTCATGGGCGCGGTCAAAGCGCAGCTGCTCTCGCCGATGGGCTTCGTATTCAGTCACCCCTGGGTCCTCGCTCGCGCCCATCTGACGCGGCGTCACCGACTCCAGCCAGGCCTGACCATGGCGATTGCGTATCTCGCGCAGCGCCTGCCACTGGTCGGCTCCCACGGCCTGCTCCGCTTGGGCCTCATCACCGGCCCACAGATTGGCCAGGGCCTGTTTCCACCCGGGCCCGTGAACTCGCTCGACGCTCCACAGCGCCATCCGCTGAGGTTCGGTTAACTCGACATACAAGCGCGTATCGGGCGCGGCGAACTCGGCGACGAACCGCTCGGTACCCACCCGATTGTGCAGGTCCTCCAGGCCCTGCCACAGCGCCGGGCGCGAATGATTTTTCAGTCCTGCCGCACCCGGCCCGAGCACCTCGCCACCGGGCGTGCGAACACGCCAGTGCGGCCGCGGCGCGTCATAGCGCAGCGCCTCGAATTTCAGTCCGCCGATCCAGCGGGTGTTGGATGCGGCCTTCTCCTGCGCCCCTTCTTCGAGCGCCTGGGTGCTGGTGCGCACGTCCAATCCCCAAAGCCGGGCCGCCGACAGGAACTGCTCGACCATCGGCGAGCGGGCGACAGACGGCAGCGTCAGCCGAACGCCCCCTCGATAGGGGCGCTTTGCCTTCAGCGCCTCCAGCAACTCACCGGCCTGGTCGGTCTGACGGTGCGCCCGCGCGCCGGCGAGTTGGTCGTTGAGGCTGCTCTCGAGGCTGTCACAGAAGAGGCGCGCGCGGCGCTCGGTGCCTCGGAGCTCGATATTGTACGTTTCTCGGGTCATGCTCTCTCCTGGTTGAGTGGGACCGGCGTGCTTACATTCCCGGCGCCGCGCTCGCGGCTTCGTCATCGTGCTCGTAGTCGTCTTCGTCCGGGACATCGACGCAGCTCAGGTCCTGCGTCAGCAACAAGGTCTCCTCAAGCACGGCGTAGAACTCGGGGTGGTCGGCCAGATCACGCGGCACCTCGATGACCGGCGAGGTGCGGTAGGCCCCGTCGCGGGTGCAGTTGATGCGGTCTTGCTCGGCGTCTTCCCGGCTGTCCCAGGCGTGAACGTAGAGCTCGTGCGACGAGCCCCCCTCCTGGACCAGCACATAGACCGGTGTCGAGGCGTCGGGCGCGGGTTGAGCGGCCAGCTCGTTTACCAGCCACGTATAGTCGTCGGGGATATCCCCTTCGCTCAGCCGGCCAGAGTCGATCATGTCCCTGAGCCCGGCCACAAGACGTGAGGAGGGATGCGAGCCGGCTGCGGGCCGCGCCTCGCCCTGGAATTCCCTCTGTACACGTTTGCCCTCGGCCATCTGCTCGGCCATCGCGCCAATCGCCTGGCGCTGCGCCGCGGGCTCCACCGCCCCCAAGTAACGCTCGATCGCGCCGATCAGGTTGGCGTGGGACTGGGCGAGGACCGCGACCGGCTCGGGCGACATCTCGTAGGGCTGCGCGGTCATCCCCCAGCGCGTGGCGACGTCTATCAGGCGTTCGCGGACTTCGGTAGCGCGCGGGTGGTTAATAGTTACGACCACCTCGCGCTCTCCCTGGGCCCCGCGTGCATTACGCTCCTCCGTGAATGTGAAGGCTGCCTCGCCGCCCCCGATGTCCTCCGGCAAATTCTCCAGGAAGGCGCTCAGCCGGGCCGGGGCTCCACTGAGTTGGACTTTGATTGCGTCGTTGGCCATTTGCGGTCTCCGTATCGATTACTGTGTACGCCGGTCGCTACTTACGGGCGAGGCCCGCGGTTGCGTCCGTCCGGGGCGTGGAGCGCCTCCGGGGCGGCTTGCTGTTCTTCCCGAGCGACGCGTTGCGCGTACTCGGCGAGACTATCCGCCAGGCCGCAGTGGCGAATGAAGCCTTCGAGATGGACGATCTGGGTCGCCTCATCCCAGTCCTGTCGGTTGACAATGTCCTCCCAGCTCGGCGACGGTTCCTGGGCCGCCACGTCATGACTGGCGTCCACCAAGGGCGACTCGACCCGCAGGCCCAGTTCCCGCGCGACCCGGATCAGTTCGGCCCCAACGGACTCGCCATAACTCTCCTTGATGTGAACGGTGAGCCTTCCCTCGCCGCGGCGCACGGACAGCATCGCCTGGAGGAAGGCATCCCGCTGCTCCCCCGTACGGTCCCTGCCCCCCGCCTCGAGGCGTCGTTTAAGTGAGGGCATATACGCCTTGATCTGTTTGTCGTCGCCCGACAGGCGAATGCGATGGTAGCCCGGTCTCATGACGCCCCCGTGTGTTTGGAACTTGGCTTGCGGCGCGCTGGCGCACGCCGCTAATACCATTGTCCAGGGTGTCTGGGGCCGGCGTTAAGGGCCAATTGGCCCTCGCGGATGGGGAAGGGGGGAGTCCGGACGGGGCGGGACGCGGAGCGTGCCCGCTAGGAAGGAGGCCGCTATCTCTGCGCCGGGCTCGGCGACAGCGGCTCGAGGTCGCGAGCGGGCTCCCCGATAGGTTCGCCGCTGGCCACCTCCAGCGCGTAGACGTCCCGCACCTGGGCCGCGGCGTTGAAGCGCACATGAAACGAGAGGCGCTCGCCCGCTCCCAGCGCCGTGTCCCCCGTGCGATCGGCGATGACCAGGCGCGTGTAGTCACGCGGGTCGTCCGTATTCCACTGACCGGTCTCCACCACCGTGAATTCGGGGCCGAAATCATACGACGCGAAGGCTTGGTTGGCCGCTCTCAGTTGTTGTTGAACGGCGTCGTCTTCCGGTTCCCCTTGCAATACGCCCAAGCCACGCAACACCTGATCACCGGTCAAGTAGCGCGCATCGGCGCCGTCGTAAATCATCCCGGGTTGATCACTATGGCCGCCGTAGACGAACGCACCGTCTGGGGTCAGTCGAACGAACGCATCCGCCTCGTCGCGCACCTGAGAGGGGACCCGACTGTCCGGGCACCAGACCATGAGTTTGAGGTGCCCGTTTTCCGCTTCCAGGCGCACCATGGCCCGGGCGCCATCGGGCATTGCCAACTCCCATTGCAGATTGTCGTAAGGGCCTTTGTCGACCAATACCTCGTAGTCACCGCGCAGCGCTTCGGGTACCTCCTCCTCCAGGCCGTCCGCAATACGCCAATCACGTATTGTCCACCGGCGCGCGCTGTCCATCACGCCCTCGCGACGCACCGAATCCAACGCCGCGCGCGCGTTGAGACGGCGGAGGCGCGCTGCGACCATCAGGCGCTCGGCTGCCTGATTGGCCTCGGGGTGCACGATGGTTACGCTGGCCCCGTCCCCAGACCACTGCGGGGCGGCCACGGCCTGCGCGAGTGCGCGGCGCAACTTCTCGGTGGTGGCGTCCGTCTGGGCCTTCGGGGCCTGGGCGGCGAGGACCTCGGAGAGCAGGCGCTCTATCCGCGAGTGCTTACCTATAAAATGGACCGTGCAGATCTTGTCGCTCATGTTCGCTCCCCTGTGACGCGGTGGACTCTGTGTCAGCCGAGCGCGTCGCTGTATTACGCCATGTCCATGCTTGGCTCGTCGTGGACCCGCTCCTCGTGGACCTTTACACCGGGCAATTGCTCAGCGTCTTGGTCGAAGTTCAGGGTGTAGGCTCCCGCCCGGTGGGCATATTGATAGGCCTCTAAGAGTCCTTGTGAGCATCCTGCCGCCCGCATGGCCTCGACCTCGCCTTCGTGATAGTCGGCCGAGAGAAACATCGTCCACCCGTAGCTGTGTCTGCTGACCCGCGGCAACCCGTTGTGGCGATAACCGGTATCGGCCAGTGCGTCGAGCAACACATCATCGACGCCCGGGCGCAAGTGTGCCGTCGAGGCGTCGACCATGGGGCGCACGCCGGGGGCCGGTGTAATCGGCCGCGGGACGTCACACTCGGCCTCCACCCCCCAGTTGCGCAGCGCCTCGGTCAGCGAGGCCGCCAAACGCTCGCCCTGCTGGTCATCCAGGGCGAGCTCGTACCCACGATGGTCCGGGTTCCATTGAATGCCCTCCAGGGCCGCGCGCAGGGCCTGGGCCTCACGGCGGGCGTTGTGCTCGTGTTCGCCAATGAGCCGGGTCATAAACCCGAGGGCCCGCTCGAGCGTCTGCGGCTCCCCGGACAGATAAACATGTCTCGTACCCATGATGCGTTCTCCTCAGTGGCTTCGGTGTGTCGCTTTACGGACACACGCCGGACGCTTCCGGACGAGTGTCGGCCTCGAGCGCTCTCTCGTCCCACAGACCCGCGCGCGCCATCGCCGTGTTGGCCCGCTCCACGGCCTGGGTGATGAGTGCCGCGTGGTTTTCGCCATAGAGGAACGCCTCACGCCCGGCGAGCAGGTCCGTGTCTTCCAGGAAGAGCCGGGGGCCCTGGCGGGCGAATAGATGGCCGTGGGGGCGGTCGAGGAACACCCGCAGCTCGACCGCTACCTGCTCGCGATCATCGCGGCTGGGCGGGGCGCGGTGCACGAATGCGCTGACGCTGTTGTCGTACGGGACGGTATGCGGGTTGGCGTAGCGGTGGTCGATCAGGTGCTCCTCGTCGGCGAGCTCGCACTCGTACCGGTGGCCGGGGGGGATGTGCAGACGGTCGCGGCAGTGTTGGTCGAGCTGGGTGACTACCGTCTTCACCCAGGGCGCAAGATTCGCGTTGGCCTCTACCCCTTCGGCCTTGGCGTAGCGGACCAGGTGAGCGGCAAGGTCGGCGGCGCGGCGGTGCTCGACTGTGACCAACGCCATTCCTGACAGCCGCGGCGCATTGACCAGACCGTCGCGCAGGGCCAACGGTTCGCCACGGTTATCGCCACGCGCGCTCTCCAGGCGGCGCGACAGGCCTGTGATGAATCGGTCGAGGCGGTGATTCTGCCCACTGAGCAGCACACGGTGTTTTTGCAAGGACATAACTTTCTCCGCGAGTCTGGTCGGAACCGTTCCGGGCGAGCGGCTAGGGCGTCGGACCGGCGTCCAACGCGCTCTCGTAGCTCTTGCGGTCCTCGGCGTCTAGCGACGCCTCCAAATCGGGCGCATCCAACACCGTGTGCAGATCGCCCGGGAACATCACCACCATGCGAAAGTCGCTCGGATCATCGATCATGAACCCCTCCTCTTCGAGCTCTTCATTTGCCTCCTCAGCGGCTTGGCGCTGGCACAAGGCGGCGGCCTCGAAGGGGTCACGGGCGTAAGCGGTGACCACCTTGACGTCGGCCCCATAGTCACCGGTGGCGTAGTCCGGGTAGAGCAGCACCGCGGTGTACGGCTCGCCGCGCTCCTCGTTGGCCGCATCCTCGACGGTCGGCTCGATAACTGAGTGTTTCAGGTCAAACTGCCAGGCGGCGTAACTGAGCAGCGCCGCCGCCTCGGCCGCGTGCGGGTGCTCGAATTGGACCGTGGCGCAGTCGGGCGAGGCCTCGGGCCCGAACGCCGCACTGCCGAGCGCCTGATCGAGGGCCTCGAGCTCGGGGCGCGCCTGTCCTTCGGCCAGCCTCTGGCCGACCAGCGACCCCAATTGGGTGAACAACGCCTTGATGCGGTGCGCGGGGCCTTCCAGGGTGACGATCCTCTGGTTCGGTAACATTTTCCTTGACTCCTACAGTGGTGACTCTCGTTCTTGCCGGTACAGCGCTGACCTTGGTCTACGGGCTCGGTCCCGTCGGCCTGGCCGTATGAGTTTCCGCGCTCTGGGCGATCATCTCCTTCAGGTCCTCGGGTTCGTCCGCGCAGTAATAATCGCCTTCCTGGGCGGCGACACGGACCAGTTCGTCAATATCCATCGGCTTGGTCTCCAGGTCGCCGTCTCCATGTTTTGGTTCAGAAACGAACCGGAACTGCCCGGCTGAGACGACAAGCTCGTGGAAGCTCAGGCGCAGGTTGTCTTCGTCTTCCCAGTCCGGACCGTCAGCGACCCGCACCTCGGTCAGGCCGTACGTCTGGCGAAGCTGCTCGAGCTGGACGATGCGCCGCAGCCGTTCACTGTCCAATTGGTAGGAGGCAAAACGCGGCTTGTCGCCGAATACGACCGCCAACTCGTTGTAGGCCTGGAACCACAGCGTCTTACCCGCCCGTTCTGTCCCGGTGGCAGCCAGCACGTCATACTGTTCGCGCGAGATTTCCTCGACATCCTCGAGCCCCGCGCCAAGGTAGGCGGACTCGCCGACGTTGCCTTCATTGGGTTGGAACAGATGGTCATATTCCTGTTCGGCCTCCCGGGAGACGGCCAGTTCGGCCGCCTCTTCGGCCGTGGTCGCGGCCACCGGAATGACCGCGCTTTCGGTCGTGTCGCGCGTGACCAACGCGGTGAAGTAGCGCTCGCCGTCTTCCGCGTCCAGCCGCCAGGTCTTGGCGGCCCGTTCCAGTTTCTCTGCGAGAACACCGGCGGTGTCACCGTTTATTGTGACCCGTGCCACACCCTCTCGCTCGCGGTCCGCGTTGAGGAGGGCCTCGCGCAAATCCACGGCTTCTTGTGTGCCCGCGGTTCGCATGCTCACTGTCAGACCGTCTGTCGCCGCCTCCATGAATGCAGCGATCCGTGTCGGTTCGCCCTTGATGTCGACCACTCGCCGGTTTTGCTTCATAACTGCTACCTCTTCTCCGGTACCTGCTACACGATGCCCGCTTAGGGCTGGGGTCCAGAGAGCGCGTTGGGGCCCGCCTCGGCATCGCGCTGGATGGGTCGGGCCTGAATGACCGTTTCGGCGGTGATGCTGTCGGTCTGCGTGATATACACGGTGTCGCCGTAAAACAACTTCACGGCCTCCGGGTCGTCGCTACGGTCCTCGTAGATCCGCTCGCGAAACTCCGCTTCGGCTTGACCGAGGGAATCGGCGGCAATGAGAAACGCCGTGTCATCGTCGTCTCCGGGTATGCGCCCGACGATGAGATAGTGCTGCGCTGTCGCGCTGGCACACGCCCCTTCCAGAGACTGGGCGAGCGCCTCCCAGCCCTCCTCGGAGTTCCACGCTCCAGCGAGAAACTCGCGAATGGTACGCGCGGCTTCCTCTGCGGCTTGATAGACCCGCGGATCCCCTACGGCCGCGGCGCGCTGGGCGAGGATTCCGGTATGTGCCTGCAGGCCGCGTCGCCGCGCTTCGGCCACCAACGCCGCAGCCACCTGCTCGGCCTGGGGGTGCTCGACGGTCACCGACCGCTCGATGCCCGCCTGCACGGCACTGGCCAGGGCGCTCGAGACCGACGACGACTTGGCGTCGTGGACGCTGATGGCCTGGGCGATCTCCCTGCAAAAGCGGTCGACCTCTTTGGCCGGACCACGAACGGTTACGGTTTCGGAGTAGTTCATGCCTTGTCACTCCTCATCGGTATGGATTTACGGGGAGGGCGTTTGGGCGGGGGCCCTTTCGGACACCTGTATCCGAACACCGTCGAATTCGGTCTCGAAGTGGGCGTCGGCGTTGCCAGGAGCCTCACTGAGGATGGTTATGGGAATGCCATGCTGATCGCCCAGGAACTGGCCCTCTGGCGTCTCGGCAGTCAGAGCCCGGGCCAGCGCATCGCGCGGGTCGACGGCCTCAACGACACCCCGGTACTCACGCCCGGCTGCATCGACCATGCGCCAATCCCAGGGGCGGCGCTGCGGTGCGACCGGGCTCCGATGAGGCGCCGGGTTAATCTCGCCGTCGTGGCCCCGCACGGCCTCGTGCGACAGGACGTCCGAGGGCGTATGGCTCGTATCAAACCAAACCACATAGCCCGGGCGCGTGCTCGAGACGAACACATGCCCGCCCCAGGCCTGCTGATTGGAAAGCGCCATCTCAAGGCCGCGATCGCCATTGACTTCGGGCGTCCAGATCGCCACGGAAATCGCTCCGGGCTGTTCGCCCGCCCCACGGGCCTGGGCCGCCTCGTATTCTTCGCGCACCGCCTCGGGCACCGGCCGGCCCAGGCGCAGCGCCCGGCGTATCTCGCGGCGGTGCACGACGCGGGCGCCTTCCAGGGCCGCCTGGTTGTCGAGACCGGCGCCGTGAATCATCCCGATGTCCACTACCGTGGGCAGCTCGCCGGCGAGCCTTGCTTGTGCGTAATCCGCTGTCCCCGCCTGGGGCCGTCCCGTTCGCCACTCGCTCTTTCGCAGCAGCCGCGGCGGGTTCGTCCACACTCGCGTTCCGTCCACCCACTGCGCTTCGGTCATCTCCCAGGGGGCGTAGCGCGGCGTTTGGCTGTCGAGCCAATACGCCAGGCCACTGATATCGTGGAGACGAACCGTATCCAGCGCCTCCCACACCGGCCGGAGCAGGCGCGAGCCGGTCCACTCAATGACCGTCTGGTCGGGGCTCGGTGCCGAGGCGTCCACGACCATCTCTACACGCCCGTCGTCGCCAAAGCGCTGTTGAAGGGCACGCAGGGCCTCGGTTAACGGGGCATCCTCCCCGCGAAGAATCATGATTACCCTCGATTTACCCATGACGGACTCCGGCGTTTGTTTGCTGACACGATCAGTATCCGCGGTCCGGGTCGCGGCCGTTAAGGGCCAATTGACCGGGTCGGCGGTGATAGGGGCGCTTCGGTGTCGACGTTGCGTTGGCGCTGGCATGGTCGAAGCAGGCAAAGATGTGCGGATGCCAGTTCTCCATCGCCTTCCAGTCCTTGCAGGGCGTAGGTCCTGGCCGTTTTCAGGGGTAGCCGCTCACCGGCCTGGCGCGGGGCGGACTTTTCCCATACGTGGCATAACAGTGCGGCTTTGTTGACAGGTGTGGGCGTGGGCGCTACTTTGTGGGAAAATTCCCGTTATCAGATAGTTTTCCCCGAAGTAGGACGTAATGGTTATAGGCAGGTTTGAGTTGCTTTTGGACTCCGAAGAGGAGAAGGCCGCGGTATTGAAGCCCGATGACTTCAAGCGGCTTCTCCAGGTGTCAGCCTTCGGTCGGAACGGTAAGCGCAACGTAGCGATTATCTGGATGTCTTTCGGCTCCGCATTGCGGGTGACCGAGATCGCCCGCCTCAAGGTGCAGGATGTCATGGATGTGACCGGGCCCATTAAAGATGAATTCCGATTGCCCGCGGCCTATACCAAGAACGGTGAGTCCCGTCTGGCGTACATGGTCGAGGATGAGCATCGAGAGGCGCTGGCCGAGTACCTGGATCAGCGAGTTCAAAATCGGCTCCGGGTTATGGACAGCGAAGAGTATCGAGGTCTCGATCCGAAATCGCCGTTGTTTCTGGCGCGTGGGCAGGCAGGCTTTCAGTTCCGCAGGAAGGAGTACAAACGGACTGATGGCACGGTCGCTGAATACTGGGTCTGCAGTTCAATGCAGCAGCTCATCAGTGACCTAATCAAGAAGATTGGGGGACCGAAGGGCAGCAGTCACTCAGGACGCAGGACCTTTGCAACCAGACTGGCCGACAGGGGTGTTGATCTGGACATTATTCGTTACCTACTAGGGCACAAAACAAAGCAGCAGGCCCTTGCCTATATCGAGTCGAATCCTAAGCGAGCACGCAACATTATCAAGAACGTTTACACGGACATTTAAGAGTGAAGATATTAAGGGTTCTTTGTCATGAGTTGGCTTGTTATGCCGTGGGTGTCTCCGATCCGGCGTCAAGTTGAGAGGGAGTTGGATTGGTGGTGGGAGCAACATGGAGACACGTTGCCGGCACTCAAAACCGAAGAAATTGGATAGGGTAAAAGAGTATCATGACTGAACCGGAAATTCTGCCAGCCGATGAGGGTCATCAAGCGTTCAGAGACCGCAAGACGCCTGACGATAATCCCTACCCAAAGAGTGACTGGCGACACAAAGAATGGCAGTTTGGCTGGGACTGCGAAGAACAGTCCAATGACGGAGTTTTCAACTGGGAAGCGGGTAAATTCAATTAAAGGAAAAGAGGAGCACGTAATGACAGACCAGCACTACAAAGACCTTATGCCTACCAGTGAGGTTAATCTGTTAATTAGCGGCCTCCAGGCTCTCCATCGTGAACGAACAAAAGCATGGAGTATCGCGTGTGGTATCGCGGCACAGCATGGTCGCGATGCGCCTAAGCAGGATGCCTTTGGTATTAATGAGGTCACTGATGCGCTGCGCCGCTGGGGTGCCGCCCCAGAGAAATATTGAGAGGAAAAGAAGGAGATAAGCAGTGGAACAGATGAGTCAGGCTGAATACGTTATGAGGTCTGCTACATCTATGACACTCGCCGGCTCGGGGTTTACGGGGCCGGGGATCGGGTGGGGGCTGGAAACGTCTCGGCTTCGCTGAGCACCCGCTCGATGGCCGACTCGCTCGCGCACACAAAGTAGGCCGCGCGGCGGGCCATATCCTCGATGGCCTCATCCGCGTCTTTGGTCCCATCGAGATCCTCGCCATAGCGCTGGCGGAAAAAGGCCATCACTACCTTGAAAAGGGGGTGGTGCATCGGTGATTGCCCGCCCGCTGCGTTCTCCGTTTCGACTTCTTCGTAGGAGGGCAGCTCCGCGACGATGCGGTCCCACGCTTCTTGCTCGGAGTCGAATGAAATCTCTGAGCCATTGCCGTGCGGATCGGCAAAATAGAACCGATGCGGCTGATCCGGGTCCGGTCGGACCGCGAAGCCCATCTCCACGGCCCGCTGTTTCGCCTGTGCGTAAAGGCGCGAATCCTCACTCGGTTGGGCCCAACTCATCGCGACGACCGTGCCATCGGCGAGTTCGGCGTAGCCGTTGTCCAGATCGGCGGTCTCGGGCCGCCTCCCGCCGGTTCGCGCGCTCACCGCGGCGTCGAACAACAGCTCCAACTCCTGCCCGTCGCGGGCCGCAACCGTCTCGTCGACGATGCCGTTGCGCACGATGACCAACACCGGCACGTCTGCGCTGGCCGGCGCCGCTCGCCCCACCTCGCTCGCCGCGGTGTCGGCGTTTAACATCCATGCCTCGCGTGCCGCGAAGGCGAGCTTGTCGGCCAACGCCTGCGCCTCTGGGTGCCTGATGGTCAGCACGGCCTGTCGCGTCGTGACCTGAGCCGTCTCGGCCGCTTGGCGCAGCGCCTGACCCGGCGCCCCCTCGAGCTTCGAGCGCTTCAGTTGCTCGAGAAAGGTGCCAATACGGTTGTCCGATCCGTGCACGGTGACTTGGTATTCGCTCATCGAAGACGTCCTCTCGTTTGCTCCAGTGGCCACTAGCGCCCGGGCGTTGGTGTCGAGCCCGGCGCTGGACCGCTCGGTCGGGGCTCATACCACTGGAGGCGATCCGCATCGTTGGCCTCCGCCAGGGACACCCCGGCGGTGTCGTAGACCCGCGTTGTACTGGCATCGGGGTGATAGAGCACGGCCAGGGATTCCTCGCCGCGCGTGAGTTCCAACCCGGCCCCCACCACATTGCTGAAGGCCACACGGTGGCCGTTGACCAGTTCGAGCCGCGCCTGCGCGATCTCATTGCGTTCGGCGCGGCGCACGGCTGTGAGCACCGCCTCGAGCTGCTCTTGGTCGACGTACACCTCAAACGGCCCGTTGTACGCGGTGAGCCGCCCGTCGGCCCAGGCGGCCTCGGCCAGCGCGTCGAAATCGTTGGCGGGGTCCGTCAGTTGCCGATAAAGCCAATCACGCTGTTCGGCGTCCATTGCGACCACCAAATCGCCGGCCTCGAACTCGTGCACGTCGTCGGTCGCAACGGCGTAGTCCCGGATCCATGCCTGGCCCTGGAACGTCGCCTTCAGTCGCACCGGGCGGTGGATGCTGACGATGGCGTTGAGGTGCAACCGGTTACACAGCCGCCTCACCACATCGGCCTGCTCCTGCGCGTGTTCGCTCGGACAGCGCACAGCCACGCTACCGATGCCTTTTTCCGGCCGAGCCAGGCCCGCGAGCAACTGCGCGCGCGCCTGGGATGAGACACCCTCCTCTCTCGATAGCGCCGCGACGAGCTGATTGCGGGCCTGTTCGAGGCGCTGATCGGCGCCGAGCAGGTGCAGCGTCAATGTGTCGGTTTCTGGCATACGCTTCTCCTCCCTTGATACGGGACCGCTCGGGTCACGGACACGGCGCCTTGATATCGCGCGTTGGTGCTGTCGGGCACGCGCACGTCGCTTCACACCAGGCCAGCCAGGCGCGATGTTCCGCGGTGTCTGTCTCGCGCAGCCCCCTCTCATCGGCCCAGTCGAAGTGCGTCGCCGGGTAACTGCCGACCACGGCCAGTTTGTCCAACGCCGACTCGAATATTGCGTAGCTGACGTGTCCGACCGACCCCCAGGTCTCGGTTTGGCAAAAGTCGTGAATGACCATGCCGTCGTAGCCTTCACGGCGCGCGCGGTCGGCCAACTGCGGGTTGTTGTAATCGGGCGAGATGAGATCGCCTTCGCGGCCGCTGGACCAATCGAACAGACGCAACCCGGCGGTGGCCTCGAGCACGTGGACCCGCCCTTGCCGGTAGTACGCCGCCGGCAGCACGGTCGGCCGCCCATCGGTGAACGTCCCCTTCAGCTGGTATTGCCGCTCGAATACCGTGCTGTGCGGCACGTATCCCAGGCGCTGCTCAAGCAGCTCGACGATCTCGGCGCCTTTGACCGATACACCGTGCTCCTCGCCCCGATCCCAGCGCCACGACTGCGGGCGCCCCAGGCTGTCCGTTGCGAACACCCGGGCCTGGTAGCCGAGCTGGCGCGCCAGCTCGTCGGTCCACTCGTTGCCGGGCACGACAGGGGCGTTCTCACGAATACCGTAGGCCACCGTCATCCCCGCCTCGGGGATGTAGGCCTGGGCCACGGCCGGGCTGTCCGCCAACCACAGCACACCCTCGGCATTGGTTCGCAGGACCGCGGTGACGTGCTCACTGGTAGCGCGGTAGAAACGCAGAGGGACTTCCAACAGCGCGTGCGCGTCGACCCCTGGACGCTCGGCGTTCGCACTCAGCCCCCAGCGGGTGGCGGCGACGCACAGTTTGTGCGCGACCCGCTCGGCTCCGGCGCCCTCTACGCGCACCCGCCAACAGGCCCCTTCCGGGGCCGCGCGGGTGAGTGCGGCCACGAGTGCCGAGGGGCGCTCACCCCGGCTCTGGCACCGACGCGCCTTGGCGGCTGATTCGGCGTGTAGCTTGGCCAGGCGTTTGGCGGGCCCGGCCAACACGACCTCGATCGGGTGTGCGCTCCACGTCGTCGTATTCTGTGAGTCATCAGTGCTCATGACTCCAGTATCCGAGGGTGCAGCAGGATTCGTTAATAGCGGATTTTCGACGACACCGGCCGTCTACGGCGACATGGGGTAGGCGATCGCGGGGGCGTGTTCGTAGTCGATGAGCTCGAAGTCGTCGACCGTCACCCACGTGTCCACGTCCTTGAGGGTGCGGATATCGGGATTGATGCGCATCCGGGGGGCCGGTTTGGGCTCGCGTTGGAGCTGGACGTCGCGCATGCGCTCGACCTGGTCTTCGTACAGGTGCGCGTTGACGATCTTGTGGTGGACCTGCATGGCCTTGTTGCCCGTAATCTGGGCCACGACCATCAGCAACCAGGCCGCTTGGAGTTGATTCCAACCGCCGCCGCCGAGCGGAACATCCCAGGCGCGTTGGGCGCTGGTCAGGTACAACTCATCGCCCAGCAGGCTGAACGTGTGGGTGTGCATGCACGCGGGCAGGCACATGCGATCGGCCTCGCCCGGATTGAGGAAGGTTACAATCTCGCGCCGGTCATCGATCCCCTGACTGAGATGGTCGACGACCTTGGCCAACTGGTCGACCGTCTGACCGTCCGGACTGAGCCACCGACGCCCCTGCACGCCGTAGGCCCGGCCCATGTCGTCGTGCCCCTTTCGCCAGGGGTTGGCCAACCACGCCGGCGATTCATTGGCGTTGGCGTCCCAGGACCTGGTCCCCAGCGCGCGAAACAGCGCCGCGTTGTCGTATCCGCGCCAATAGCCGAGCATCTCGGCGATGGCCTGTCTCCAGTACGTGCGTTTGGTGGTGAGCACCGGCACGATGGCGTCGCTGACGTCGTAGACCAGATCCGCATTGATGACCGTCAGGCACCGCTTGCCCGTGCGCGGGTGGTTGACCCACCGACCTTCCTCAAGCAGTCGCTCGCACAGCGCCAGATACTGCTCCTCGGCGCTGGTGCGGGGGTCGCCCGTGCGCGGGCCCTCGCCTGGCCGGTTTGCCGCGTTGGGACTGGGCTCTTCGGACTGCACATCGGCCGCGATCTGGCTGCGCGTCGCCCACGCCGCCAAGCGCCCGGCCATATCCCAGGGGGCTGGCCCGCCGATGTGCACCACAGCACCGTCGCCGACCCAGCGTGGATCGGCCACCGCCTCGCCCAAGGCGCGTAGGGCCGGGTCCGCCGCATTGCTCCCCGTGGTGGCCGCCTGGTGGATCTCTCGCAGCAGTCGCCCAATGGCACGCGCCGATCCGCCGAGGCGCACCCAGGCCCGCGGTGCCGGTTCGCTCAATTCAATAAAAGGATTTTCGCCGTCCATCTCCTCAGTATCCGAGCAGTTCAGCCCGTTCGTTAAGGGTCAATCGGGTTGCGCCGCATTTTTCGATGTTATAACCTTCGTTATAACATTTCGTGTCAATGATGGTCAGGAGCCCGCTATGTACAAAACAACGCTGCGTCCGATCGGCAATTCGCTCGGGGTCATTTTGCCGCGGCGGTTGGTCGACGAGCTTCACGCCGCCGAAGGCGAGACCCTGGTGTTCTCGGGCAAGGCACCGGATCTGCGCGTGCGGGTCGTGACCGAGCAGACCCTGCGGGCGCTGGAGGTCTTCGAGCAGGACGAGGACCGATTTCGCGGGCTGATGGGGCAGCTGGCCAATGTCTGATCCCTACGATTCGGTCTACGCCGCGCTCGGCCGGGAGCTGGATATCCAGTTCCTCGGCCGCGATGAAATCGAGATCATGCACGAGGAGCTCGTGGCCCGTTATGGCGGCATTCAAGGGGTTCGCGACCCCGCGGCTCTCGAGGGCGCACTGGCGCGGCCCATGCAGGCGGCGGCCTACGCGCAGGCCCCCTCTCTGGCCGAACTCGGCGCAGCCTTGTCCGCTGGCATCATCCAGTCGCACCCGTTCGTCGATGGCAACAAGCGTACGGGCTTTCGCGCGCTGTGTGTCTTTTTGGGGGTGAACGGCCAGCGCCTGGACGCCGACCCCGCCTCCGCGTTGTCCACCGTCGTGGCCCTGGCCTCCGGGCAACTACGCGAAGACTCATTTGCCCGGTGGGTCGCCCGTCATACCGTGGCGCGCGATGCGGCCCCCAAAAGCCCCGAACCCAAGCGCCGGAGCAACGAGCCCTCGCCGTAACACCGCCCCGGCGGGCCGGCCCAGGCTAGGGCTCCGGGCTCGACTCGCCAGCGGCGCCGGCCCGGCGCACTGCCTCGTATGCCGCTGGGGCGTGCAGCCTCAAATACGCCAACGCTTGACGGGCCACCCAGTCACCGGCCGCCGCGCGGGCCATCACGTGGGCGTGCGCCTCCGCGTCATGGGCGAACACCCCCGCCTCATCGTCGCGTTGGAGCTCCACCGGGCACGGCCCCGAGGCACTGACCTCAAAGAGGTTCCACCCCTGTCGGGCCGCGGCGGCCGAGGCGCGACCATCCCAACGGGGCAGTTCACCCGCCGTGGGCCGCTCCTTGACGCCCAGCCGCGTGCGTGTCGCCTCGTCGGCGAAAATGAACTCGAACCCCGCGCGCTGGATAAACATGACAGCGCCGCCGTGCCAGTCACTGCGGTAGCAGTTGGCGTCCGGGTTATCGAACGCGAAGGCTTCCAGGGTCTCCCCGTCGGCCAAAATGGCGCTCGTCTCGCATGAGGCCCCGAACTCGCGCCAGTCGATGAGCTCGCGGCTGTCCATCATGGCCTCCCAGAGCGCCTCGCCCTCGCCATAGCGTTCTCGTACCGCTTGGCACGTCCCTATATATAGGTAAGGCGGCCGCCCCGGTTGGGACCGTTCGGCGCCGCTCCCCCGCGCGGCCGTCAAGCCGCGTTCGCGCGCCAGGTCCTGCAGTCGTTCGGCCAGCACGGTGGCTTGCTCACCGGACAACTCCAACCGCACCGAGCCATGCCCCCAGTGGACCTCACTGATACCCGCACCCAGCGATTGGCCTTGGCGTTCGGCGCGTCGGGCCGCCGCGCGGATATCGTTGACCAAACGCTGCAAGGCCTTGCTTGAGCCGGTCAGTTCAAGCTGTTCCATGTTCAACCCTGTCACGAGCCCAGCCTCGGCCCCTCGCGGTGGGAGCGCGCCGCGCCGGCCGGCGCCGGCTCCACGTCCTCCAGCCAGCGCAGGACCTTGTCGGTGAAGGCGTCATTTCCACCGGTCGCCACCCCGTACGGGAACAAACGCTGGAGGTACTCTCGCACGGCGCCATCGAACGCCTCCGGATCGTCGCGACCCAATTCGGCGTATTCCGCCGCGTAGTGGCTCATCTCCTGCGCCACACGCTCGGCCAGTTCGGTTTGCTTCTCCCGTGCCAACAGCGGCGCCAGCTTACCCGCCTCGATCTCGGCCCCTGACAGCGCACGGTCGTAGCTGACCACGCCATAGGGTGCGAGCCGGCTCCCACCCTCATAGGCCGGCGGTTCCATGGCCACATGGCCCGGCGGCACACTCACGGCGTCGACCGGGCGCGTCAGACCGTAGCGGTATGTGGCCCCACTTGAGGCCTCCGTATTGGTGGGCGCCTCGGCGACGAGACGACTGGGCAGTTTGGCGGCTAGGTCCAACAGTTGGTTGAGCGGCTTCATGCGCCGCTCGGGATGGGGCTGTATCGCGACGATCCGCGTCTCGGTGTCGTACGGGCGCAGTTGGTGGCCTCGCCCCGCCCCCACGACATACATACCTTTCCTTTTGCTGGTCCACGCGACAATGGCCGGCGCCGCAGGCCCATTGGCCATCTCCAGGTGTACCAGGTCGCCGCGCTTGGCGAAGGGGGCGGGTTTGCCCAGTGCGACCTCGAGGCCCTTTGCTTTGGGTAGGCCCTTGATGGCCTCGGCCAACGCCTTCCCCTCTTCTTTGGCCAGCGATAACTGCGCCCCGCCGGCGATGATGTCGGCGCCCGCGATGGCCCGCTTCAAGGCGGCCCGCCCGACGACCTCATCAAAGTCCCCGCGCCAGGCGGCCGCCCACAGCCCCTTGAGCGCGGCCGCGGGGCCGGTGATTACCAGTGTTTCGTTCGACTCGGTCGCACTCATGCGCCCCCCCTGTGGTGTTGTCTCTAATAGTCAGTATCCGAGGGGAGGGTTCGTTTTGTTAAGGACCAATCCGGCGATCAAGGCGCCGGACCGTCTGCACTTGGCTGGGGTTGGGGGTAGGCCGGGCGCACGCCGAGAATCGTGATGCGCCGCGGATCGAGCACCACATACTGTATCCCTTGGTCGAGCCGGCCCGAACTGACCGACGGGTGGACAGTCCCACAAACCATCCACAGGCCGGCCGCCGAGAGCCAGGCATTGATCTTCGCTCGCGACCAGCCGCCACTGACCGGCGAGCGCGGCCCCACCCCCGGCCAAGGGCTCCCCAGGGCCTGAAGGTGCGCCTCGCAGGTATCCCAGACCGAGGCCACAGGCCGACCGCATGCCCGATACAGGCTGCGCACCGCTTCGCGCACCACCCGCGGCTGCGCCTCCAGCGGCTCGTCGAGCCAGGCGACACGCCCGCTCGGCCCGCTCACGCTAGCGCGGTAGACATAGCCAGCGAGGCCGGCGTAACCGACCGCAGTGTACTCATCGGCGGTGAAGTAAGTGCCTGGACCGAACGGAGCCCCTTCGTCCGCCCGGGCGAGGTCGAACCGGCGGATCTCGCTGTCGCGAGTGCCGTGGAACAAGCGCGGCGGGAGCTCACGCATGAGCGGTGCTACGGGGCCAAGGTCGATGTGCACAGCCAGCGCGCGGCCTCCAGGGGCATGACTCGCGGGCCGGATACCAGCGAGAAGGCCGCGCCGTCGAACGTACCACCATGCTCTTCAGCGCCCTATGTAAGGCACCAACGGATGAGTTCCTTGAGGTTGTTGAGATTATTGTGATCCACAGTGCGGTCGTCCCACTCGTCGCGCATGCGGTTCGCCAGCTCCCATGCGGCCTGGCGCTCGACACTAAACCACTCGGTGCTACCGATCGGCTCAATGTTGCACTCCTCCACAATAAACCGCTTTAGCTCGGTACCGAGATACGGGCCAGTGATGGCACTGGAGTCCATGATTGCCATAACCCCAATGTCGGGGTTGTGTGTCAAATAAGCGCTGCGCAGCCCGCTCGGACTCGGTTTGGTGCTGGCTTGGTCGCCAAATTTGATGTAGTTGCCCGCCGGGCCGTCCGGATAGTCAACGTAGGAACCCCTGTCGTACCCGGGCGTGATAATGAAGTATGTGTACTCTGCCATAGTAGTGCGCTCCCTCGTGTTGTGTCGCCAATCGTCTCGTTGCGCTTCGCGCCCGTGCGCGCCTTTAGCCCGGTCGTCCAGACAAGTCGGTGCATTCGCGCTGTCGTCTCGCATATTCCATGGCATCAAAACGCCGGTCGGGCATCTTCTTACGTGCGGGCGCGGCGTTCAAGCGCCCTGTTGTTAACAGGACTGGCTGGAATATGCGGGCACGGTTTTCGGTGCGCACTCTATGGTATTGCTCACCAACGTTAATCGCTTGTTAATATCGGTGTATTGATAGTGGCACATCCCCCGCTGGAGAGCGCCCTATTACAGTTTGCGCTAACATGCTGTGGTTGCGATCACAAAACACTTCGGCTTAGAATCGGCTCGTCGCACAGCACAATACAGCTACCCAACAACGGAATGTAAACAAGGGACAACGGACTGCACACGCCTATCGTCGCGTCTTTACCTGTATGCCGCAAAGCGATGGGCCCCTCTTTTTCTCGATGTCCGCCAGCCTTCCTTTCGTACACCACCGTGTTGCGTATCTGCGCGTGGACTGGATGCGTCGCGTAATGGCCGAAGCGGTCGGTATTCTCCATACGCCCCGCTTGTTGCCTGCTACGCGTTTGGGTGCACCTCACGCCATTACGGAGCGGCTGGGGTGTGCGGAGCAATCATCAACAGAGGAAGGATTATACGATGGCAGATGAACGCGCACTGGTATCGATGGCGCAGGCTTTCACGGGCTTACCGATGGACGATTTGATCGGCGGGCCGCTCAATGCCGCCGCCAAGGCGAATGCGGCTATGGCGTCGACACAGACGAAATTCATGTTGGATACGTGCTTTGAAGTCAAGTCGGGACAGGGCGGCACTGACGTGATCAAGCCTATCATGATTAAGATGGAACTGACCCGCGGGGTCGTCGTGCCGCCGGCGAAGGACGGCGACCCGCCGACGCTCGAGGAGGTGTCCACGAAATTCGATCTTCCGCTGTTGACCGTAATCCCCCTCAACTCCTTGGCCGTGGACAACGTTGATATCAACTTCGAGATGGAGGTCAAGTCCAGCTACGGTGAGGAGACCAGCCAGTCGAGCGAAAAGGAAACGGCGGCCTCCGCCGACTGGGAGGTTAAGTTCGGCTACGGCCCGGTCTCGGCGAGCGTCAAGGGCAATGCCAGCTACTCCAGCAAGGACATGGAGAGCTTCAATTCGCACTACGAGAAGAGCAACTCGGCCAAATACACGGTGAACGTGCACGCCGGCCAGTTGCCGTTGCCCAAGGGCGTGAACACCATCATCCAAGCGTTCACCAATGCCATTGAACCCTACGAGATGCCCGCGACTCCCTAGCGGCACGTCCGGCTAAAGGAGCTCAGGCCCACGGAAGGGCACTTCCCGCCGACGTTTTACCGCTAACGTGAGAGGGTACGGCCATGGCCACCCGTTCAGACAGTAACAACAAATACGACTTCTCCGGCATCGTTATAGACGAACTGGTCGCCAAGCCATTGGTCTCTGTGGCCATCGCCCAGTCGAAAATGGCCCAAGAGCAGGTCCGCCTACTACTGAAAAACTGCTTCTACTACGACAACCGTGACCAGTGTTATCGGCCCAGGGTCATCAAAATGACGTTGGCCCGGGGGGTTCTCGCAGCCGGGCACGAACCCGACGAACCGCCCACGGTCGAAGAGGTGGTTACCCATTTCACAGTGCCGCTAATTACCATATTCCCGTTCGCCGCACTCGGGGTCGATACGGTGAACATTGATTTCGCGCTCGACGTCACGGCCCAGTACACCACCGAGCCGCCAACACAGGAGGCACGCTCGCCGAACGATCCGGTCGGGCCGGCCAGCGCTGCGACGCAACCGGCCTCTGGCGTGCAGGTGCTGGCCAAGGTAGCCCCTCATGCAAGGGGGCCGAGTGCACGGATTAAGGCCGACAGCGACAAGGCGAGCGTGGGGGCTATGGCGGCCTATACCATCGCAGTGAGCGCCTCGCCCATGTCCCTGACGAAAGGGCTGCTCTCATTGATAGAGATGTACACGAACGCTATTGAGCCCTACGAGATGCCCCAGGGCGATAAAGACAACGCAGGAGTCTGATTATGTTCAACGAACAAGGCATTCCCTGTCCGGTTTGCCGTCATCCCATCCCCTTTGACACGCAAGGGTTGCTGAGCGGGAAGCGCTTCGCATGCGGCAATTGCAGCGCGATCGTCTCCATTGCGAACGAAAGCGTGGAGGAGACACGGCAGGCAGTGGTGGCATTCGAGCAGCTGAAGCAAACGATGGGGCAAACAGAAGGCTAACGCCATGATGAAATTTGAGGCGCTAGTGCGCGCGATCAACCAAGCGGCAGTCACTGCGAATAGAGCCCTTACCGAGGAGAACATTCGCCTTTTCAAAGAGCAGTATTTCGAGCAGACCGACGGTGGGCCGGCACTGTCGAGCGCATTGGAGGTGGCCCTGGCGCAGGCGACCGAGCTGTCGGCGCAGGACGGTGTGGACACCTCGGCCATCGAGGCGTTGATCGGACAACTGCAGAGCGCCAAGGAGGCAAGCGACGCCGCGGATACGGGAGCCAGACCGACCACCCGCGGAGCGATGACGCCCAAGACTGTCGAACTGGTCTTCCCGACGTGCACGGACGAAGGGGTGATCGACAAGACGGTTAGTGTCCCGTTGATCGCGCTTGTGCCCGTGAGCACGCCGGAGATCAGTGAGCTGCGAATGAATACGCCACTGGAGGTCACCGAAGGGGAAAACGGCCTGAATGTGACGTTCCCCAGCCGACCCGAGGGCAGGCAGGAACAGGACGGCCAAGAGGCCCCGGCCCATTGGACAACCCTCGAGATAGTCGTGCGGCCGACGGTCGGACCGGCGGCGCTCAGGACCCTGGTTGAAGGATACGAAAAGGTGCTCCGGGGCCAGATTCCCTAGCCACTGTTGAGGCGGCCGCTAACCCGGCGCACGCATGCGCGCTGCTACGGGGCCGGATCCGCTGTGTGCGCGGAGGGACACAGCGAGCGCGCCTCCTCCAGGGGCACGACTCGCGGGCCGGATACCAGCGAGAACGCGACCCCGTCGACCGCGGCGATCTGGTCTTCCGCCACCTCTCGCAACCATTCCATGGCAGCCTGAGTATCGGGAGCCGCCGCGTAGACGGTGTGCGTCGCGAAGGGGGCGTTGGCCTCTTCACCATGGAACAGCCCCAGCTCGGCCTGCCAGACATGCCAGTCCGGCTCGTCGTGTGCAGTCGCGATCGCATCGCTGAGCCCCAGTGGCTCGGGACCAAGCGCCAGGGCGAGGGGGCGGCGCTGTTCGACGCCGGCCGCCACACGCACCGTCGTCAGTGCCACTTCCACGTCCTGGAGTAACTCGGCCACCCCTTTATCGGCCAACCGATCGTCGAATTGCCCCTGGGGCATGACGCCCGCCGCCAGCGCTTCGACCGCTTGGCGCAGTCTCGCTGTCGCAATGGCCGGCGACATTACCGTCTCTTCGCCCTGGGATTTGTGCTCGATGCGAGCGCCGAGCCTGTATTGGCGGGCGATCTGGGTGAGGCGCTCGGCCCAATCCGGCGCCTTGCTCCCGTCGAGGTCAATCTCGGCGGTACCGGTCTGCCAGCGCGGGCGAGCGACCGCCTCGCGCAGGGGCTGGGTGTCGGCCTGCGTCTGCGCCGCGCTCGTCGCGAGGCTCTTGTCGATCAGCTCCAGCACCTGCTGGATACGCTGCGGTTGGGCCGGGCCCAGTCTCACGGTGTACCTTCGGTTCATTACGCCTCCTTGTCGTTTTGGTTCAACGGCGCTTCCATTGCCACCATCGGTTCAGATGGAGCAGTGAAAGCATGCCACATGTTTTTCCTCCGGTGCGGGCTCCGTGGTGTCAGGCTCAAACAGGTCCATCGCCACGACCTCACCGACGTTGGCCTCGAGCTTCTCATACGTGGCGCGTAACGCCTCGTATTGCTCTGCCTCCCAGCTGCCCGGGGGCGCCGCCTCGTACTCGGACATCTCCTGGCGCAATCCGGCCGCTTCCAGGCACCGCGAGACCGCGGCCACGATTTGCTCGATCTGCACGTACGCCTCGCCGGCGTGCCAGGTGTAGGACTCCTTCGACGGTGCGGACACGTCCGCCACCTCCGGGGGCAACAGCACCCGATAGATCGCGTACTGGAGCTCGTCGGCCATCTCGGCTTGATCCAACCCCCATGCCTCGGGGGCCTGCAGGCGCATTTGGTAGTGATGGTTCAGCGCCTTGGCCAGGCCGGCCCGCGAGGTGCTGTACGTCACGAGCGCTTGATGCCAGACCCCGTGGTCGCCCACGCCCGGGTGGATGAAGAACTCCGCCCCGACGAACAACTCCACCGAGCGGCCGAACAAATCACCCGTGGCGCTCGGTGTGCGGTGCGAGGGCACCCACTCGGTGGGCCGAGCGGTGGCGGCCGTGCGGGAGTCAACGCGACCCGGGATCGGCAACGTCGCATTGTGAGGCCTCCCCACCTCCTCGCGTATGCCAGGGGCGCGCGGGGCGTAGCGGTCCCGATCCTGCTCGGCCAGCTTCTCCGCCTCGGCGCCGCGGCGCCACTCCTGCGGGTAGCGTTTGGCCGACTGGACCAGCTCGGCACGGCGCTGGAACGGACACACCACACAGCCCGAGCGGCTGCGATACTGATACATCCGTGGCACTCCCACGGTTTTGTCGAGCAACGAAAACACCTCCTGGCGCCCGACACCCAACTCGATAAATGGGGTATGGGTGAGGATCCAATCACGCGTGGAAACCAACCCCGTGCGTGCCCCGGCCTCATCGGCGCGCAGCCCGACGTAGGAGTGGACGACGCCGTTGGGCGGTCGTATCGATTCCATGGCCGCCTCAAACGGCTCGAGTTTGAGTGCTCTGGTGCAATACCGGCTTTGCGGGCCGGGCAGAAACCCGCCCCAGTGTTCGATCAACGGATACAGTCCCCGTGTGGGGTGGACCTGAACAATCGGCTCACCCAGGTACCGCTCCAGGCGTGCCAGGTTCTCGTAGATCTCCGGGTCCTCGGCCTCGGTGTCCGTGAACAGGTACGTGAACTCGGTGCGCGGAAACAGCTCGCGCATGAGGATCGCCATTACCGTGCTGTCGGCACCGCCGCTGACGGGGATCACGTGGCGGTCCCTGGCGCCCCCGGGCAGCGCATACGTGCCAGCCAGCGTAAGACCCGCGACTGTCGGTACCGGCCCGCACTCGACCGCCTGTTCGGCGCGCTGGGCGGCCTCGGCCAGCCGGTCGGACAAAAAACCCGCCCGCGGATGGTCTATGACCACGTGCGCGGCCTGCGGCGACCAGCGCGTTTGCGCAATGGCACGCGCCAGCTGGTTGGCCTCTTCGCCGGCGCCTTCCAGGCGTTGACGGGCCTCCTCCAACCACGCCTCGAGGCTGTCGCGCGCGCCGCGCAGCGTCACGCAGTAGGCTGGGGATTTCATACTGGCTCCCGTCACGTGGTTGGCCCGGGCGGTGCTACGGGAAGGGTGATGGGCTTGTCGCCAACGGTGCGGGCCTCTGGGGGGCGACCCCCGGCAGGCGATGCACCGCCGCCTTCAAGTCGGTATGGCCTACCGGGCAGCCCTCCTCGCGCACCAGGCGCAAGACACTCTCGGCCAACCCGAGCTCCGGCGGGGTGAGCTCGCGGGCGATAAGCGGCAACACGCGTTCGGGGTCGTGGCTCTGCGCCTTGATAGTGGCCGGCTGCAACAGGCGCTCGACCTCATTGCTCAACGCTGGGGGCTGCGGACAAGCGGCGCCAGCACGCAGGCTGTTGACCGCCTCGGCCACGTGCTCGGCTTCACGATAGTCATACCGGCGCCGCCCGAGGCTCACCCCAGGTTCGCTGACGAACAGGCGAAAGGTGTCCGTTTTGTGGAAATACGCCACGCTGAGACGCCGACCCTTGTCCGCGACCAAATGCGGCACCTTGTTGCGCGATATCACGTATTCCATGCCTGTCAGACGCTGCACGTGGCGTAGCTTGTTCTCGATGTTGCGCCGGCCCCTGGCCGCTGCGCGCCCCGGCCTGTCCTGCTCGGCCCGGGACCGGCGGGCAGTGACCGCTTGGTCGAGCTCCTGGTGCACCGCCGAGAACGGATGGGCCGAGGCCTCCAGCAGCTGACGTACCTCGCGGATGGCCGGCGCCAGGCCGGGGGCGACTCGGCTCGCTTGCTGCTCCAATTCGGCAAGTTTCACGCACGCCGGGTCGTAACTGGCCGCCGACTCATCAAGCAATGCGATCAAACGGTTGATGTTTATCATCGGGGGGCTCTTTCAGGCTGGCATCAAACCCGGCGCCGATCGGGCCACCGGAGCGGTGGCCCGCAGAGACCGTTCGGCTTCGGCTTCGGCCTCAGCGCGCTCCAGCTCATAGGTGCACATACGCCGCACGGCAGCCCGCGTGGCCTGCTCCAGGGAGGCGAACTCCTCCATGGTTTCCACGGCCCGCTCTTCGTGGTAGTCCAGCGGCCGCGGGCCCGGCTGGTGCTCCCGGAATTCGACTACCCGTACATCCGTGACCACGTAGCGTGGGTGCGCGGCATCGTAGGCCACTTCGGTGTACCAATAGGCACAGCGGTCGCCTGAGTTTCCCGACGGGCAGGTGATATCACGATCGGTGTGGCGCCCGTAGCGCGCCGTCTGCAAGATGGTTTCCATCGACCCGGACCTCGCTGCGGTTAGGGGGTTGGCGCCGTCGCCCGGTGATGGCCGCGGCGCTCGCTCATCTCCCGGAGCAGCTCATCGGTGGTCACGACCGGGCCGTTGGTGCGCACCTCATCGTGGTCGGCCAGGCTCAGGACCACGACATCGACTGCCCGCACGGCATTGCGCATCAAAAAGGGGCTCATATCCGGCGCCATTGTCTCGGCCGTCTCCATGAATGCCTCCAGGCGGGCCAGATTCTCGACCGTCAGCTCGAACTCGGCGCGCCAGATCCCGCCATGGGCATAGCTGTACATCGGGCGCAGACCGAGCTGCTCGAGCAACTCCGCCGCCTTGGCTGAGCGGCCCTCCGGATCGGCAAAAGCGCCCTGGGTCTTCGTACCCTGCAGGACCCAGTGGTGCTGGCCCTCCTCGCGCATCTGGCCCCAGTAGGTCTGGAGATAGTCGTAACCGAGCGCGCGCAACTTCGGCTTCAACGCCTGCGCCTCCTCCTCGCTGGCGAGCTTGATGGACAGGTCTTTGCCGGACCAACTCACCTGTTGGGTGAAGCCGTGACGCTCGGCAAAGTCGCGATTGATCTCCTCGCCGACCGTGCGGTCGGTGCCGTCGACGCTGTGGTAGAGCAGCAAAATGTCGATCTCCTCCTCGGGCAGCCGATCCAGGGGGCGCAGGTCGGTGCGCTCGTGGTAAATCTGCGCTGCCCGGGCAATCCGCTCATCGAGCGGGCGGCGCTTGGTCTGGCTTGACCGGTGGCGCGCGGCGGCCTCCGCACCGGTGCGGTCCGGGTGCGTCTCCAGACACGTGTCATAACGCACCACGTCCCACAGACCGCGCCCGCGGCGGATCAGCAGGTAGGGGCCGCACTCAATCGGATCGGCCACCGCCTCGTAGAACTCCGGGCCGGCCGGGTAGAGGGCGTTGCGGTATCGCAGCGGTTTGTTCTCGGACATGGTTCGCTCCTTTGTTCGCTCTAATTCCATTGTCCGAGGTGCCTGAGCAAACTGTTAATAGCGGATTTAGCCCTTCGGGCCGACACCGGAGCCGCGCGCGTTATCTGATAGGCTTGGTGGTCACCCGGGCCCGGGCCCGGGCCCCGGGGATGGTGCTTTGTCGTGGGCTGGCCGCCCCAGCCATCGCGTGGGCGCGACACGCGCGATTTCCTCGAGGTCGTCGACGGTGCGGGCCTGTATCCTGTGTGCCGACCAGTTCGCCAAAGCTGCTGGGACAATGGCCCCGCGTGGCGCGGACAGCTCCAACGGCTCGAGTCGCTCCCACCACCACAGCCCATCGAGCGCCCACTGCTCGCAGTGCACATCCACCCACGCCATCAGCGCGTAATCGCGTGCATCGCCTTGCGCGGCCTGCGTGGCCCCGGTGCGCGCGACCAGTGCGGAGGTGCCCAGCCAGGCGGGGACCACCTCGAGTTCGCTGGCCGGATCACCGTCCATTTCTCTGCGGGCCTGCGCCTCGGTGAGGCACTCGAAATAGTACGAGCCCTCCTCGTAATGAAACCACGCCCGGTACAGTGGGACGCGTTCGACGAGACCGGCGCGGCTGGCCCATCCCAACACGCGCGCCATCACGGACTCATCGTCCAACGCCGCATGGACGTCAATAAAACGTCCGATCGGGTTGGTCAGCCGCCAGAGAGGTTGGCCACCGAGACGGGCAATGTGTTGCCAGGCCTCGGGCGTGACCGACACGCTCAGGTTGTGACCTTCCAGGCTCGCGCAGGGCTCGCGATACGGCGCATGACAAGGGCCAAGGCGATAGACCTCAGGCAGCGCAACCAACGGCAACGTCTCGTGGCTCACGGCTCAGTGGTCGGGCCCTGTTTCGGCCTGCGCCGCGGCGGCTCGGGCCCTTCTTTCCAGACCGCCCCGTAGGCACGGGCGCTATAGTCCATGTGTTCATCCGGCTCGTGAAGCACCCGTACCCCGTCGTGGACCGTCAACTCAAAATCCTCGAGCAGCGCGATGGGGATCTGGCTGTGGACGCCGTCCAGGGCCGCGGCCGCCGCCAGGGCATCGTCGAGTTCCGCGTCGACCTCCACGACGTACACCCCGGGGACCGAGGCATCCTCCGGCTCACCCGGCTCTTCGGTTTGGTCCCGGCGGGTCACCTCCACGTGCAGCAGACGCACATGCTGAGGGCGCTCGGTTGGATTCCACGCTGCCCACAGCGCCTCAAGACGATTGCTCATCGGTGGCTCCTCGCGCGTTACGGGCTCGGGCTGGCGTCGCTGGGGCGCAGCTCGGCCAGGAGTGCATGGCTGTCGAGCGGGCCCAGGCCCAACTCGGCCATGCGGGCCAGCACCTCGTGGCGATGCTTGAGCCCCGTGACAGAGGCCCCGCCCTGGGCGCTGGGACCCGGCTCGATCACAAACTCCTGACCGGGCGGCAGCGCCGCGGGGGCGTCGCTGCGCAGGCTGTCGACGTCCTCGTAGCGCGCGAGCACCTGACGTTGGCCTCCCTGGTCGGCCACCAGGGACACCTGATAAGGGGCGCGCGGCGAGCGCACGGTGTCCTCGGTGTAGCCGATCATCCACTCCGGTTCGACGTAGGCGGCGAGCACCTGGTTGCGCGCTTGTGTGACGCGCGCCTTGGTGACGGTAACGCCGAGTTTGGCGTAGTGCTCGCGCGCGCGCCGCTCGGCCTGCTCGGCGCTGGTGGCGATCGCGAAGGTCGGCCAATGCTTGGTGAAGCCGAGCCCGCCGGCGTGCACGGTTTTCTCCGAGTCCAGCTCGAGGAGGTAGATGCGCTCATCACTGCCCAGCTTGCGCATCTCGTGGGTCGGATGTTGGTTCGGGTCGATCGGGCTCGATGACCAGGCATCCGCTTCATACAGGGACTGGTTGAATAGGCCGGCCACGCCGTGCAGGTGCTCCTGGGCGTTATCCTCGCTCATGGTGTCCTGGGCGATGCGAGTCAGCACCGCGAGCATCGTGCGCTGCATTTTTCCGGCCTGCTCTCCACGATAACGCAGGCGCGCGATGTAACCGGCGAGCATCTCTGCGGCGTGCGCGACACTGGTGAAGGTATCTCGTTCGCCGCGGTGGAGAAAGGCGTCGATCTCCTGGCACAGGAGCTTGCCCTCGCGTTGGATCTGATAGCGTGTTTTCTCAGCCATGGGATTGTCTCCAGTGTCTACGGCGTCGGGCTCGACGGCGCGTTGTTCGGCTCCGCCTCGAGGGGTGCCTGGTGCAGATCGGCATAGACCATCCGGCGCACCTCGTCGGGCTCGGCGGCGGCGTAGTGGGCCATGAGTTCGGGGAGTCTCTCGAGGGCGATCTGGCCACGCTCGATCAGGTCGGCGAAATGACGCGCCAGATCCTGCTCCGTGAGCTCATGGTGAGGCTCGCGCTGGTCGGCGATGCCGCGGCACAGCAATTCGGTCGACTCCCGCCGTGCGACCGCGCTGATGAACGCCTTCTCATCGTCCGGGTGGACCAATACGACGTCGTGGGCCGGGTAGTCCTTCCAGTCTTCCCCGGTGTACAGGGGCTCGCCACCCTGCTCGCGCTGTTCCTGGCCCTCCCAATGGACCGTTGCCTCATCGCCGAGCCCCACGAAGTCCTCGATAGTCCCATCCGCGCCGATGTGCACATCGGTGAACTTGTCCGTGACCTCGACGACGTCCGATGAGCCGATGATACGGACCCCGCCGCGCGTGTAGAGCCGGTACGCCTCGGCCGTGACCGGCAGGTTAACCTCCGCGCCCAGACCGCGTCGGCGCGCCAGCTCGGCCAATTTGGTCGCCGCCATCTCGGCGTGCGGGCTGTCGCCCTCCAGGTGCGCATTGCCCTCATGCCAAGTAATGTCGCCGAGCAGCGCCTGATAGCCGCTGACCATCGGCACGGACGCGTTAGCCGGGTCCGTCGCCAGCGCCGCGACCTCCTTGAGGAGGCGTTCGATGCGCGCGCGCGGGCCGGAAAGGCGCAAAAGGGACTTGATGGACATGGTGCCTCCGCTCTGTGCAGGTCGATTAACCCCATTGTCCGATGCGCTATCGGTGGGCGTTAATAGACAATTTGCACAGGGCGCCGGCGGGCGGCGGTGATGGTGAGGTGGCCGGTTACGGCGTCGGGTCGGGGGAGATGATCGGTCTGGGGCGCGGCCCGTCCTCTTTGTCTTCGTTGAGGTGGCGGGCGCGTTGCTCGACGCTGGTGCGAATGGCCCGGCGCAGTGTCTCGGGCTCGGGGATTTGAGGCCAGGGTCCGTCCAGGGGCCGCGAGCGTGGCGCCTCGGGGTCAACCTCGCACCAGGCCGCCCACAGCGTGTGCACACCATCGATGATGGCGTTGGCGATGTCATCCCACCTCTCGGCGCTGGGCGCGTTTAGATAGGCCAGGATCGCCTTTTGGGTTTTCTCCGGCAGGGGGCCGAGCATCGTGGCGCAGCCCTTGAACAAGCCGTGGTTGACCGCCTCGGCTTGCGCCAGCGCTGCCCGCTGCTGGGCCCGGTACGCGGCGCGCTCGTGTCTTTCACGCTCGCGCAACTCCCGCTGGAACGCCGGATCATTTTTCAGCGCCTCATCCTCGGCGCTGTACCATTGGTTCGCGGTGAGGGCGTCATTGACCGCCTCGGCGCAGGCCGCGAGCGATGGCAGAAAACGACTGTAGACGCCATAGCCGGCGCCCCCGGAGACCGCGCGCGACATGTCGATGCCGGCGGCCGCGGCGCGCTCACGCAGTTCATTGGGGCCGCACTCGGCCAGTAAGGCCTTCAGCGCCGGCTCGTCCCAGCAATGGAATGAGCCGCTACCCCACTGACCGTCGCACAGACGACCGTTGGGGCGAAACTCTTGGAGAAAGTAACGGCCGTCGTCTTGGCCCCACACCGCAAATTGCCGCCCCCGTGGCGTGGGTGAGGGTCCACTCGGGCTCCTCGTTGGCCAGACGGATGAAGTCGGTTTCGGTGACCGGGGCAGGTGCGCTCATGGCTCAAGCGGTGCGTCGATAACTGGACGAGGCCGGTGGCGCCACGGGGGCGCTCAGGCGCTGCGACAACTGCCAGCGCGGTCGCCCCTCGGCTGGGCGGGTAACCAGTAGTCCTTTGTCGACCAGCGCCTTGACGACGCTGGCGTAGACCGGGCGCACGGCCTCGCCGCGGACCAGCTCATAGCCGCCGTCGGCACCGGCGCGCAGCTGAGCGCCGGTCTGGATCTCGCCAATCAGACGCGCCTGGGGGGTGGTGACTCGAACGCCGGCCAAGTACATGCGCTATTCAACAACTACAGGTCGAACACAATAAGGACGGACGCCCCACCCGGAGGAGGCGCGGGTGAGACGTCCTCGGTGCCCACTGGCGCACAGGCTGTGGGCGTTGCAGCAGGCCCCAGAGCCCGGCTCAGAAGCCGGGGCTGGGGTCCTTGCGCTTGCCCTTCTTCGGCGACGGAGAAGGCGACGGCGACGGCGAGGGCTTCGCGCTGGCGGACTTGTCCGCCCCCTTGGCCGCCTCGGTGACCACCTTCATCGGATCGTTGCCAGCCTCGGCGAGCATCTGGCGCACCTGCGCCGGCTTCATCTTGCTCAGTTCGCGCAGGCCCTTGGCCCCCTGGGGCGAGGCGCTCATGGCCAGCGTGGCGAGCTGGCTCACCTTCTTGCCGGCGAGCTTGCGCACCATCGGGTTGCTCGCGAGCTTCATCCCGAGGTTCGGATCGGGACTCTTGCGGATCTGCTCCATGAAGTTCGGCGCGCGCGAGACCTGCCCGCCCGCACCCAGGCCGATCGCCCGGGAGCCGTCTTTACCTTGCAGTTGCATATCAGTTGCCTCCTTTGTGTTCGCAGGCCACCACGCGGGTCGAGACCCGTTCGTAGGGCTGTGCGTCGTTGCTGGCCTCGCCCGCGAAGCTCAGAGCCGACAGCTCCAGCTTGGTCAGGTTCGGCGGCAACATCTCGTAGACCATCGGCAGCAACGGCACGACCAACTCCATGTCGTTGCCCTCGACGACCACCTGCAGGCATATCGCCTTGTTGGTGATGATGGCCCGCTGCCAGGCCAGGTGCGGAAACCAGGTGCCCACCGACGGGGCTACCCCCAAATAGAGGTCACCCGATTCGGTTCGCCCGAGCACCAGATTGGCCGCCCCATGGCGGTTGAGCTCGAAGACCGTACGGCCATCGGACTCGGCCTGCAGAAAGTCGCCATGCTGCTGGCTGCGCAGGAAGGACAGCCACATCAGGAACTGCATCTCCTCCATGTCCGCCAGGGACAGCTCGGCTTCCTCTTCGGCTAAGGATAGATCGCTCATCTATGTATCTCCTCACAGCGGCTGATTCGGGCCGGTCTGTCGGCCTTGATGCAATAGCCTCTCATTCACTGTAACCGAGGCGGATCGATTTCGATAAGGGCCAATTTGCCGGATCGGCCAATTTTTTTGCTCCGCCGGCGCGGGCGGGTCTGCCAGCGGCGCGCCGCAGGGGATGCCGGATGGCGTTTGCCCATTCACAAATGGGTAGCGTCGCTTATAGTATAGTTCTTAGGATACTTATGGGGTAGTGAGCGATGCAAACTGATATTTGGTTATCTACCTTCGTGCCCGGGGCCCGCGCCGCCTGGCCGCACCTGCGCCGCCTGCGCACGGCCCCGGGCGACCCGCCCAGTGCCCTGGAGCGCCCGGGCGAGCTCGCCAGTACGTTCCTCGGGCTGTTCGCCAACGGCGTGGCTCTGGCCGCCACCGGCAAGTTGCTGTGCCCTGAGGCGGTCGAGGTCCAGGCCGGCCAGCCCCGGGCCGTCGCCCACGAGGGGACGCCCCTTCTGAACCCATTGGCCCAGGGTCTGCGCCAGCTCCTAGCCCAGGACGCCTGGCTGGGACTGGAGACCGCCCCCGATGCCAACGGCGAACTCAGTCTGTGGCCCGCGCTGGAGCCGTGGCTCGAGGCCTGTCGCCAAGTGCCCGATGGCACGCGCATCAACCCCGAGGCGATGGCCCCGTACTGGACCGCCAGCGCCCTGGTCGAGGGGCGCCTGCTCAGCGCCCGCCAGGCCAGCGCCATCGCGCAGCTGTTCGGTCAGGCCGCCCCGGCCGCGCCTGTCCCCCATCCGACCCAGGAGGTTCGCCCATGAGCGCGCGACGGTATCAGCATTCAGCCTTCGCTCCGAGCACCCCCTTGGAGGCGCAGCGCCCCGATGAGCCCCACGGTGCGCGCCAGCGCGCGCCCCGCATCGCCGGGGCCGGCTTCGAGGCCCTGCTCGGGCGGGACGCGGACAATCAACTCCACCCGGTCGACACCGACGATCCGACCCTGTCCAACCCGGCCTCCAGCGACGCCGACGCCGCCTCGCGGATGTGGATGACGGCCCTGAAGATGTTTCGCCCGATCTTCACGGCCGTGGTCTCGGCGCCGGTCGAGCAACTCAATACCGAGGGCCTGATCGTCACCTTCTTTGAACTGCTCCAGGCCACCAACCGCGTCGCCGGCCGGGTCGCCGACCAGCTCCAGGCCAACGGGCGTGTCGACCTCAACGACCCCGAACACCGCTGGGTCCTGCGCCGCATCATCCCTCACGTGGCCGGCTGCGTCGCCCACCAGTGGAAGACACACGGGGCAATTGACGAACAGTCGCTCGACGGACTTTATCGGGGGCTGCTCGACTCGCTCGATTCGGGGGAGCTGACCATGCCACCGGGCTCGGTCTCGCTCGATGGGGCCATCATCGAGGCCTGCGGGGTCGAGGAGCGTTTTGTCCGGTTGACGGCCAGCGAGGCCGCGAACGTCTCCCTGATGAACGCCATGGAGCCGCTCATCGCCGAGATTTCACAATTTAGCTGCTGGCAGCCGCCCGAGCGGCTGATCGGCCAATTGGCGGCCATCGTCACCGAGAACGCCGAGTTTCTCTACCACCAACAACCCGAGCAGATGCTCTCCCCGCGCGGGCGTGTCGTGGTGCTCCAGACCGCCCTCAAGCACGCCGGCCAGCAAGTGTGCGAGAGCTACCGGATTCACGCACAAGGTCTACTCCAGGTGGCCGATGATATCCCGGAGTCCGAGTGGCCGGCCTTCCAACGCGAGCACTCCAGCGCCCAGGCCGGCCAACGGCTGTGCCAGCACGTCGCCGACGATGCCCGGGCCCGCTGCTCGCTGCTCCACCAGGCGGCCCAGGCCGGCCACCAGGCCCTGGATGCCTTGTTGAAAAAGGTCGCCCCCCCGTCCCCCCAACAACAGGCGACCTTATGAGGCTCGCCCGCCTGCGTCTGCGTCTGCTCGGACTGCTCCTCGGCTTGGGGCTGTCGCTATGCTTTCGCCCGGCGCGGGCTACCGACTGGCCCTCTGAGGGCGCGATCGTCAACGCCATCCTGCGGATTTACCTGCCGTGGGTCTACAAGATGAAAAAGACGGTCGAGGACTACACGAAGGCCATCACCAGGGACCATAACGACCGTACGGTTACCACTTGGGGCGTATTTGGCGACAGCGTCAGGACGACCAAAGCGTCACTGTACAAAGCGGGCCTGAAGCGTCGCTCTGCCCCGTCCCCGGATATCTGTCTGACCAAAAGCCTGAACAAGGTCCGCGGCGACACGGCGCGCGATTCGGCCGAGCGCTGGCGCCTGGGCGCTCACGACGGGGATCACGCCGCCGCCGACTTGCATGACCACGACGTGCGCGCCCACCGGCGCTACCGCATCTCCGGGCCCCGCCACGGCGGGGAGGTGCCCGATCCGGTGGCCAGTGCCGGCAGCCAGTTGGCCCAGGGCTACGGGGCGGACAATCCGGCCTCGCTGTTCAAGCTGATCAAACGCCTGCTCGGCCAAGCCGACGACATGGTCACGGTGCTCCAAGGCAAGCCCACCCGCGAGGGGGTGGCCTATGAGGACCTGCGCGCGGCACACCTGTCGCGCCTGGCCATCATCCGCTCGGCCCTGCAGCGCATGGCCGCCGAGCGCCACCGTGACCCCGCCCGGCTCAAAACCCTGCGCAAGGACGCCAACGCCGAGCAAAAGAAACTCCTGGGTGATTTGGCGACGGCCGATGGACTATCGCAGTGGGATGTGTGGCGCTACCACGTCGCCGCCACCTATGGCTCTGATAGTTGGCATACCCAACTCGCCGAGGCCCCCAATTACAAAGGGGTCGCCACGACGCTGGCCAAAGTGCAAGCCACCCACAACAGCCTTCGTTTCCAACTCAATGAGGCCATGGCCGAGCGCAGCCGCCTGCTGAGCATCGTCTCGCTCGAGTCGCTCGGCGGCCCAGCTACCCAGCAACGATTGCAGTCGGCCTATACGGCCGCCGCCAAAGCCTAACCCGAGGAGATGACCACCATGCGCTCACGCCACATTGCCCGTCGACTCGCCGCGTGGCTGACTTTGGGGCTGTATCCGCGCTGGCGTCTGTGGCGCCGCCGGCGCCAGCGCCGTCAGGCCCAGCACGCGCGCCGCCGGCGCGCCGACTGGGCGGTGACACGCCGCCAACTGCACGGCCGCGGCGGCGAGGCCGCCACCACGGCCGCCGCCTTGGCCACGCTGGCCGGCGCCAGTGCCCTGACCTACTCCCCTCAGGCCGAGGCGATCAGCGCCTCCTCCATCGCCAACCAGGTCGCCGGCAGGATGACCGGCGTTCTGGAGAAGGTGTTCAAACCGCTGTTCAAGACCTTGCTGTCGTATATCAGCGGCCAGAACGACAAACAGGTCGCGGCCGTGGGCAAGGTGGGTGATTCCATCAACACAACCGCCACCGAGTTGCACAACCAAAAGGTACTGGCCGCCGCCGAGGCCCCGCCCGACCCCTGCGGCTCGGCCAATCTCGCCCTGGACAACAATGCCGCCAGCGAGGCCGCCTCCGTGCGCGCGGCCCAAAGCGACATCGACATGGTGGGCCAACTGTCCAGCCGCACCGCGGCCCAGGCCTCCAACCAGGACTACCGCCGGGTGGCCTGGCACTTGAAAAATTTCGGTCCCAAAAGCCCCAACCCCTACGCCGATCGCAGCGCCTCGTGGCTGTCGCAAACGCAGCTCTCCCCCAAGGACGACAAGGCGGTCGCGGCCTTTCAGGACAACATGCTTGGCACGACGCGAGATGCCGACATCGCGTTGTCAAAAACCGACCGGAACACCCGTGAGGCCAGCGCCTACGAGGACCTGCGCGCGACCTTCACCACGCGCCGCTCGATCGCCATGCAGCCCATCTTGCACGCCCGGGCGCGGCGCCAAAGCGCCGACGGCAAGTCGCCCTCGCCGCACGAGGCCGACACGGCCGAGGTCCGCCGCTGCTACGGCAACCAGACGTGGGACGACACCATGGACAACTTTGCCGACCCGACTCCCGTCGTCAAAGAACAGGCCCGCATCATGGCCTTTCAGTCCAAGCTGATGCTCGAACAGCTCGAGGCCATTGAGCGTGGCAACCTGGTCCTCTCGACCATCGCCCTGCATCAGCTCGAGGCCCCGGACAACGTCAACCGCCTCAAGGCCGCCTATGTGCAAGCCGCGGGCACATCCGACACCACGCCCCTGAAGGATTCGGGCTCGGGCCAGTAATCGGCCCGCGCCACCACTGGAGGAGACAACCATGGCCGAATCACCGACCGCACCGCCACCCGATGGCACCGACGCCTTCGGTCAGTGGAACACCAACCAGGCGACCGAGGCCACGGAGGGCGACGAGGACACGACCCAAGCGGCCGCCGAGGCGAAAATGGGCTTTAACTCCAGGGCGGATGGCGTCGTGGACCTGACCCCGGAGTCGTTGCACCAGGTGTATCAAAACCGCCAGGTCGATGTCGTCGCCGGCAATCAGTGGCTCGCGATGACCAACCTGTTCGTCGACGCGGTGCAGGTGCTCCAGACCCCCGGCGGGCAGCGCCACCCCAACGGGCGGAATTTGGCGCTGGAACACTACCGCGGCGCCAGCGGCGAGCCCTACGTGGCGCTGCGCGCCGACGGTGGCGATGCCGTGTTCGCCGTGGGCGGGCGCGAGGCCTATCGCCTGCCCGAGGGCCGGCGCCTGGTCGAGGCCCAGCGCCCCGATAACACACCCCGCCAATACTACGTGTGGGAGCCCGAGGAGTTCGAGCGCGAGCGCGCCGAGCGCGGGCTCACCCCTGACAATCACCCCGTCACCACGGCCTTTGGCCAGACGTGCCAGCTAGAGGAGACCGCCACAATGGATGCCACGCCCTCGACCGACGCCCCCGCGTCCAGCCCCCTCTCGCTCGCGGACGTGCTCAACGACCCCGAGCGCGCCCTGCAGTTGCAGACGACGCTGAACAACGAGCCATCGCTCAAGGACCGTGTGCGCACGGTCGCGTACAACGGCGAGGCCTTGCCCGCCTTCGTGGTCGACGCCGAGGAGCCGCTTCGCATCACGCTCGCCGACGGCACCGTCGTCGAGCTGCCCCCGGGCACGGTGCTCTATGGGCAGAACGGTGAACTGTTCGCCAAAGCCCCCGGCACGACGCTGGCCCGGCAGATTGCCGAGCTGTGGCGCGCCGCGCCGGCGGGCTCGGCTCTGCAATTCGGTGACGCCTCCCCTCAGACCGAGGCGACGTCGCACCGGCCGGCCGGGCAGGCGGGCGCCGAGCAGACCGGTCAGGGGCCGGCCAGCGATGAACCGGTGGCGACCGGCCAGGAGCCGGCGAGCGATCCGCAGGCCGCCGCCCGGGGCGGCTCCCTCACCGATCAGCAAAAGGCGGAAATCGCGAACCTGGTTAAGTCCAATTCCCCCCAGGGCGGTGGAGGCGGCGGCGGGGGTGACAGCTCGGCCCTGCGCACGGGGCTCAACGCCCTCGGCGGGGCGGTCGGCGGCGTGGCGGGCATGATGGCCAGCACCGTGCGCGGGGCGGTCAAGACCAGCCAGAAGGCCGCCGCCGCAAGCCGGGCCCAGGTTGCCGCGCCCGCGGCCCCGGCACGGGCCACCCAGGCCGCGGCGGCCGCGCACCGGCCCGAGGAGCGGGTGCGCGACCGGGCCCAGGAACTGGTCAAGCACTGCCAGCAGATGCGCCGGGACATGACCACCTACCGCAAGGCCCTGACCGACCGCGGGATCCCGTCGGTGCCCTATGACCAGCTCAGCGACGAGCACAAGCAGACCATCAAGACCGACCCGGAGCTCACGTCCCTGTCCTCGGCCGTGGTCGCCCAGGGCAAGACCATCGAGACCCTGGCCGACCCGCAGTTCCTCGGTGCCGCCGCGCAGGTCGCCGGCGACAAATCGCTGGACCGCCAGTACCGCGAGCCGGTCGACGCCGCGCACAAGGCGCTCGAGCAGGTCCGCCGCGACATCAATGGCGAACATCGGGATCTGCCGGTCGAGTCCGAAAAGCCGCGCCGCGGCAAGCAGGCCGGTGAGCCCACCACCTTGTCCGAACGCTTCAAGCGCTTGAGCGAGGTCATCCACGAGATCGTCAACAAGATCGCCCAGGCTCTGGGCCTTCGCCGCAGCGCCGGCCCCAGCCCCGGCTGAGCCAGGACCCGGCATGGACGCCCCCGCCCTCCACGAACACCTGGCGCGCCTGCGCGCGCGCCGGCCCGAACTGGCCCCCCTCATCGACCGGCTCGGGCCCGAGGCCATGCCCACCGGCGCCTTCCTCCGGGCCTACCTGGGCAGCGACCTCAACTACGGCAGCCGCTCGCAGGTGTTGCGCACCGTGCTGGCCGATCCGAGCCTACTCGGCGAGCACGGCGCCGGCGAGCCGGACATCCACACCTACCGGCGCACGGCGGCGTTTTTGCTCGAACACCCCCTGGCCCCGACCGACTGGCGCGCCACGGCGTTCACCCGCGACCACCTGCCCAAGCACCTGACCCGCCTGTTCGGCCTGGAACGGGCGCTCGGCACGAGCCGGCCCGGCCCGTGGGCCTTTATCGACCACTTCGCCCTGGCGCCCTACGAGCGCGCCCGGGGCATGCCGGTGGCCCGCCTGCCCGACGGTCGGTCCCTGCCCGCGGGCACGTCGCTGGACTTTCTCGCGCCCGTCTACGAGGCGGCCTGCCCGGCGCTGGCCGAGCTGCGGGACCTGGTCGGTCGGGGCGGTAGCGGCCTGCGCTACGAGCGCCTGGTCGGGCTGCAGGCGCGTGGGTTGGCCGCGCGCAACGCGATCGCCCTGGTCGGCGCCCTGCTCGACCAGGACGCCCACGGGGCCGCCCTGCAAAACCGCATCCCGCGCCCGCTGTCCGCCGCCCTAGGCCTGCGGGCCCTGTCGGTGCCGCAACTGCAGCTGTTCGCCGACGTCTTTGGGTTGGCCTACGAGGGGCTGTTGGAGACCTCACAGGTATCCGCCGCGGCGGACTTCCTGGGCCTGGGTGAGAAGTTGGGCGCCTGGGCGGAGGCGGGCGCCGCGGCCGATCGGCCCGCGGTGGCCGACGCCCTGGTCGGGCGCCCGCTGCTCGATGCCGAGCGGGCCGCCGCCATGCACCCGGCGCGCGCCGCCGAGGCCGGCCGCGGCCAGTACGACTCGGCCCTGGTGTGCAATGTCACGCGCCTGGTCGAGCGCGCCGGGCAGGGGGGCTACGATTTTCGCGCCTTTGCGCCCTACTACGACGCGGTCCGCACGGGCGCGCTAGCGTGGCGGGTGCTCGGCCATTACGAGCGGGTCGATGCCGGGTTTGCGCGCTGGCTGGAGGGGCGCATGCGGGCCTACCCGGAGCTGTTCACCGGTATTCGGGTGCGCGATCTCGCCAACTCGCTGTACCTGGCCCACGCGGCCGAGGCCCGCGGCGAGCCGGTCTATCCCGCCCTGCCCAGCGCGGCCCGGCGCACCTTGGGCGAGCGCGAGTATGCGGGCCGTGCCCGGCCATCGGGGAGCGGTCCGCGGCGCCGCCGCACGCCCGCCCAGCCGGTTCAGGAGCGCCCGCTGGCGGTGTGGGACCGGCTGCGCCGCGATGGGCCGGCGCCCTGAGGGGCGTTTTACGGCGCGGCCAGGGGATCGGCCGCCGGCTGGCGGCCGCGCTCGAGCTGGTAGCGCTGCATGCGGCCATAGTCAGCGCCGAGCGCCTCGTCGAGGAAGTTCGTCTTGCCCGCCGGGGGCGTGCCCGGCAGGATAAGCGCCCGGTCCGGGCCGGCATAGATCAGGCGGCCCGTGCCCAGCGAGTCGTTGACGTAGCCGCGCAGCCCGCCGATCTGGAAGCGCCAGTGCTTGCCGTCGATACGGGGGTTGTGCAGGTGATGAGCGTGGTGGTCCAACAACTCCTGGATGTCCAGCAGCTCATCGTAGTCCGCCTCGGTCTGCTGCTCGGCCTTCAGGCGCGTGAACACGGCGTTGAGCCGGTCGCGCGCGGCCAGCATGGCCTCGGGGGCCTGGACGAACATCCGGTAGCCCAGGGCGCCGGTGGCCACCACCCAGCCATTGATATCGCGCAGCACCGCCAGGTCGGCCCGCGGGGCGGTGTCCAGGGTCAGGCCCTGGCGGCGCAGCTCGCGCCCGCGCATCTCCACGATCTGCTCCTCGGTCAGGCGGGCGAGCAGGTTGTCCTCGTTGACGGCCTCGTAGAGGCGCTGGGAGAGCCGGTCGGACAGGCGGGCGTGGCGATCGGACAGGCGCTGGAGCTCGTCGGCATGGCGCCGGCTGACCTCGACCTCGCCCAGGGCAATGGCCAGGCGCTGGCGTAGCTCGTCATTGTGGGCCTGCAGGGCGCGGTTTTGCTCGCGTTCCTGGCGCAGCATATTCGCCAGGCGGGCCTGGTCCATGCCCATAATCAGCGCGTCGGTCTCGTTCATCTCGGCTCCTCTGCTCAGCGATAGCGTGTCGCCTTTCGTACCCATTATACGCGACATTTTGAGGCAGGCCAACCTGGGCCAGGTGCCTTGCCTCACCTATCGTGGATTATGTATATTTTAGGCGATACCATACGGGATGGGGGGGGCAGCGCACGATGGCCGACACAGACGAGCAGACCGGCACCTCGCCGGACAAGCCCAGCGCCGGGCGGCGTTTTCGCCGCGCGGCCGGGCTGACGCTGCGCTGGGTGATCTCGCCCTCGTTTTTCAAGATTAAAAGCCCCAACCCCTTCCAAGTCCAGGGCGAGCTCAGCGAGGCCGTCGTGCGCCGGCCGATGCGCCAGCGGCGCCAGCACCGCGAGCATGCCCGGCAAATCGACAAGGACATCGAGGGACAAGGCCTCGATGTGTGGACCCGCGATCGCTACACCTTCGAGTTCTTCGTCGAGGCCATGGGCCTGAGCGAGGCCGATTTGCTGGTCCGCCACAACGGGGCCACGCGGGTCGGGGTGCGTAACCTGGTCTTGGCCGTACTGGGGGCGGTGGCCATCATGGCAGCCAACTACTACGTGGCTACCGGCGCGTGGGGCCAGACCTTCCTGTTGTCCCTGTTCATCCACAATCCGCTGCTCCTGGCCGCGGCCGTCGGCCCGACGTTCGTGATCTTGATCCTCACATCGATACGATACTTGTTTTTCGCCTATTCGGTGCGTCAACGGCGCCACGGCTCATTTGCGGCCTTTGTGCTGTGGTTGACCTCGCCGGAGGAGTGGTTCGCCTCGGCGCGGCTGAAGAAACTGCCCGCCGTCGAGCCCCTTCCGGCGACCATGGTCGAGTCGATCAAGGCCACCGCGAGGAGCGAGTAGTATGGCTAACGGACCCGGCTCGACCTCGCAGGGCGAGCAAAATGTGCTGATCGGCGGCATTTTCTTGGTCCTCCTCGTGGCCCTGGCGTACTTCTTCCCCTTCCCGTTCAGCTGGTGCTGGCACTGGATGGCGCGCGGGGAGGTGGCGGTGTTGGACTGGATAGCCCCCATTTTGCCCTACAGCACCCAGCGTGCACTGACCGTCATCGGCACGGGACTGCAACACAACGCCCCCGGGACCCTGGGCTGGTCGACCATCTTCAAAAGCGAGATGGCGCTGGCGCCCTTTTCGGGGATCCTCTACGCCTTGCCCATCGCCGCCATCGTGGCTTGGTTCTGGCGCCACAGTGAACCCCATCACCGGCGTCATACAACCGAGTCCCTCATCGAGGTCGAGACACGGGTTTGG
>Ga0102944_1000047_pt1 | contig 93442 bp, 75 predicted proteins | sample SalPonD_shore_MG_FD_78172 | JGI IMG/M metagenome (GOLD analysis project Ga0102944, IMG submission 78172) | Salt pond soil microbial communities from South San Francisco under conditions of wetland restoration - Salt Pond MetaG... | ecosystem: Environmental > Aquatic > Marine > Intertidal zone >... | reverse complement strand
CGGGATGCGCACCATCGAAAATCTTCAAATGCGTATCTCTCAGCGCCTTTCCTGCCCGATCATTGTCTCACCTTCATTAAAAGAAAAACTAAATTACCAATCTAAATTTAACTGATCATACTCCTTTTTTAATGAAATAGACTCCATAAAGAATAGTAAACGTCTTCAAAAAATTATAAGAATTAGGATTCTCTTAGATTTTGCTGATATTTGAAGTTTTTTATTGAACAAAAAAAATAATAATAAAAAAAAATTAAAACCAATTTTATGTATTTAAATTTTTTTTGATTGCCAATAATGGTACTATTGCGATTAAAAATACCAATCCGGCAATGAAGATAATCCATTCAGTAGCGAGAAAGTCAGATAGATACGTGCCCAAGGGAACTAACACTAATTTCGCTAACGCGATTGCTGAAGCAATAATCTGAAAAATAATAACCTTTTTATGACTCACATCAATCATCAACGAGATTAAATTCACGATTAAAAATCCCGCCATAATTTGAATTATAATATAAAAGATTAAAAAGAAGACTATGTTTACAAAAGGAGTCAATAACAGTAGTATTCCCACCAAGCCAGTATTGACCAACAATAATTTCTTTTTATCGAACCTATGTGAAATTAAGCCTGCGATGACAATCCCAATAGCATTGATTAAAATAAGCCCAATGAGTAAAATGCTGAAACGATCCTCTCCTATTAGGTTTGTTAAGAAAGGCTCTAATGGCCATTCATATAGTTTATCTGCGTACAAAAAAAACGCAAATAAACACATTAAAGCAATGTTTCTTAAGGAATAGGATTCTTCCTTTTCCTCTCTATTCTGAGATCCAATTTTCTCTTTAGAAATAGGTTCAGAATAGAAATATACTAAAAAAATCAATGGGGCTACTAGAATGATCCCAGCTAGGAAAAAAATTTCCCATGAAGGTACGATAAGATAAAATCCAGGAACGATGATAGCGCCTAAAACGGATCCTATCTGAAGGAATAATGTATTTCGGCTTTTTTCTTTTTCAGTTCGAGAAGTTTCTACCAGCACTTTATCTACAGTCACATCGATCACCGATGTAAATGCGAAATTTATGCCTAACAGAATTCCGAAGAGAAGTAAGACTTCTAGACTTAAAAAGATCAATAAGAAGCTCACAAAAATACCAGTTGCGGATAAAATCATTAATTCTCTCATCCTTCTTAATCGCATCTCATCTCTATCAAAATAAATTGAAATCAAAGGCTTCGCAAACAGTGCTGAATATGAGATAATCTGTACGAAAGCAAGTTCAGCTTTATCAACACTCAGATAATTATAAAAATAGATCGGTAAATAACTATGAACATAAATAAATATAAGCTGCGCGACGAAATATATGTAAAAATAGATAATTCTATTACTTTTTTGTGTATCCATATCAAAACACCTTAACTCTTTTTTAATTATGCATATTTAGGTTTATTTCTATATTATTCTTTTGATATATTAAAAAAAAATCAGAAAACTGAAATTTTAATTATATAGCTTTTTGTTTGACTAAAATAAGCGATAAGCTATTAAGAAAATAATTTATTAAATACTCCATTTTCGGCTTTCCTAATAGATAATTCTATGATCAATAAGTATAAATATGTTGTTAATTATACATTATATTGAACTTATTTTAAATTAAAATTCATTTGAATCAATATCAAAAGTGATTCTGAAGATATGGTGGCCATAATGCCAGATGATCTTTTTAAAAGATCAAAACAATTTTTTAAAAGCGGAGACATTAAGAATACTCTCGATACATATGAAAAAGCGCTTTCTAATATTGACCGATCGAAAAAAAGTGAACATTATATTGAATTTCTAAGAGACCTCTTAAAATATTGTAAACAAAAAAATCTCAAAGAAGAAGAAGCTTTAGTCTTAAGGGCGATGGGAAGAACTTATTCTGTATTCAAGGAATATGTCGATAGTTTAAAACATCATTGGTTAGCTTTAAAAATTCAGAGAAAATTAGGCAAAAGAATGGAAGTTGCAGAAGGCCTTCAATTTATTGCTGAAGATCAAGAAGTAAGTGGTGATTTTGATGAAGCTGTAAACTCCTTTACTGAAGCAAGAGATATTTTTAAGACACTCGGAAAAAAAGACCGTGTTCTTAGAATTAATAAGGAATTAAAGAGATTAGAAGATTATTCTAAAGAGGCTCTTGAGGAAGATTATATGCTAAACAAGTTTAATATCGATGAATTCTAACTGAATAAACTGAGAAACCAAGATTTTTAAATATAAACAATCCAATAAAATAAACTGGAATGAGTGGGAATATCTGTTAAATAAACAAATTTTCAAAAATTCAATGAATTCTCTTCCTACTTCATTTTTTTATTCTCTTATTTTTCTCTAACTATTTTTTAACCTATATCATTATCTTTATAGACATCATTCATTAATTTTTGAAGAATTATTGATTTTAGTCTTTTAATGGAATAGCTCGTTATATCTCTTAATTTTTTAAGATCTTCATATTCTGGTTTAATGTTAATAATCTTCTTCTGATTTTCTTTTATTATAAAAGAAATCTTATATCTCACAGAATAAATGGTATTATCAATTTCAATATTTAGAGATTTAATTTCCCTATCAACACATATCCTGTCAATATCATAATATCTTACTCCTAATGTTCCCAAATTCTCCAAAACTTCCTCAATGACCTTGAATTTATTTTTAGGATCACATAATATTTTTATAATATAACTTGGTCGATTTTTTTTAGTTAAACTATGAACTACTTGAATATCTAAAACCTTATTTTCCATTTGCTCAATAAAATCACCGACTATTTCTCCCGATACATCATCAATATTAGTTTCAATAACAGAAACTTTTTCTCTGTATTGAATAAGATTCTTAACAAAATCAGAATTTATGTATTCTGTTCCAAAAAGAATACGGAAGATATTTGGAAACTCATCGAATACTTTCTCTCCAGTACTATAAGCAACTTTTTTAAGATTAAATTCAGTTTTACTTATTTTTGGATTTAGATTTACTAAAAGAGCCACTCCTGTAGGTGTGGTTAATTCATCGTCAATAGGACCGAGATATACAACAAGATTAGATTTTTCGATGATTTTACTCGTCGCAGGAGCAGGTATTGGCAATCTTCCATGAGCTGCTTCAATATTACCGCTACCTAAGGGGAGTTTGCTAGTATAAATACTCAAATCACCTCTAAAAGCTCCTAAAATGTCTAAACATTTTGTTACTCCTAAAATGTCAATTAATGTATCGACTGAACTTAATTCATGAAGATGAATGTTATCTTCTAATTTATTATGAACTGAAGATTCAGCTTTAATTAAGGAATCTAAAACATCTTTAGCGTACTTTTTAGCAGCTTCAGAAAACTCTTTATCATCTAAAAAATTTTTCAACGCTTTTTTAAGATCTAAGGCGATTCTATGATTTTTTTTCTCCTCTAATTCAATTTTCAATTTATTCACGATGATACCACTGACATCTATTTTAATTAACTTGATATTAAGTCTTTTCACTCCTGATAAATGTTTTTTCAGATCTTCTAATTCTGCGATAATCTTATTATGATCCTCGATTAAGGCAAGTAAAGCACTTAAAAAAAGATCCCCAGAAATTCCTGAGCTCGTGGTATCAATATACAAAACATTCATATTTTTCATTTATAAAAATTAATTAATAATTTGATTATAAAATAGCAAAAAGTGCACCTTGAGTTAAAATAAGTAATTGAATGAGAAAAGACTGATAAATTATTGTGATAACCAATTGCTTACTTATTTTTGAAATAAAATTTCCAGAAACAATTATGAAGACAAGAATGATTATTCCATGTATAGAACCAATCATCCCAGAGATGGAACCCAGAATAGCAAAGAAAATTGAAATTACGAGAAATGGAACTAAGCCAATAATCCATAGGATAATTTTATTTTTCCCACTTGCATATTCTGAATCACTTAATAGCGTTGCTTCTTTTTGTCCTATAAAAAATCCTGGAATGGTGAGGATTGTAAAAATTATTAACCATATCACCCTCGCATTGATTGGAAATACGTAATTTATCCCAGAATTAAAGAATAATCCACAAATTACTATAACGAGCAGTGAAAAAACAATTACTATTCCCAAATTTTTGTCGATAGATTCTTTTTCGACTTTAAAATTTATGGTCAATTTACCTTGGGTTCCAGCTACTTTGCCTTTTTTATAAAGAATTAACATCAAAATTCCATAGCTCCCTATAAAACCAACATAAAAAAGACTAAATATTGGCAACCCTATGGGAATAAAAAATAATAAAGATAGTAATAATAATGCGATAGGAATCGCGCCTATCCAATAGAGCAATTTAAATTTAAAAAATCGTTTTATATCCTTTATTTTCAAATTATTACTTCTTTGATTATTATGATTTTTCTTGATTTCTTTCGCTGAAGAATTTTTCCTTATTTCAGATAAATATTGAGCTCCAAATAATGGTATCATAAATAAACCTATTAATGCTATTACCCAAAATATTTTCCTTAATAAAGCCTGTAAAGCAAAATATTGTGGGTTGGATTCTAAACCTAGATTTTCAATCGCCCAATTTATTGATTTAGTAATTAAAAACGGAGAGTAAATTTCGTAATTATGAGACAATAAAGGAAATATTTCCAATTCTCTTATATATGTTCCAGAATTCTCTCCCAACTTTTCAAATAATAATCTTGCTGCTTTTGGACTAATGATGTCATCGAGTGAACCAGATAGTAATAAAATATCTACGGGTGGATTGCTAATTGATAAATTTTGGATCCATTCCAATTCCAAATCTGAAACACCCGTAAAGAATCCCGCTTGAACATTTGGAATTAAATTTACTTGAACTCCAATTAATATTAATCCAGAAACATTATATATCTCCATAGTTGTAGCTTGTAGAGCCACACGAGCACCCATACTATGACCTAAAAGTATGATTTGAGAATCATTCAAACCCGATAATGATTTAAATTCCTCTTTCGCACTTAATACCTGTTTTGCAAGACGATCAGTTGCAGCATTATCAAATCCAAGAGTCCCACCCGATCGTCCTTGCCCAGAAAAATCAAAACTAAATGTGTGAAATCCTAACTTAGTGAATTCAGAATTAATAGATCTCATAGCCATTTGGTCGGTACTAAATCCTTCTAATATAATTATACCCGTTTCTTTATTTCCCCTATGATATTGACCAATGAGATTATCTCCCTCCTCATCTTCAAAAGATATTAATTGTAAATTAAATAATGGGAGATCTCCAACATAGATTATAATGAGTGAACTGATTGATAGTAAAAATCCTAAAATTGCAATAATTAAATTCTTTTTTTTCTTTTGTCTCATATTCAAAGTCGTAATTTTTATTCAAAAAATAAAAATTAATTATTAAAAAGTTTAAGGTTTAAAACGCTCATCATTTAAAACTTTTGCTATGGCTTCTATAGCCATTTGATCCCACTCATCATAAGGATCAATATCCTTGCCACAATAAGTACAGTAGGTATCAGGATTCATCTCATCCCAATCCTCTCCCATTAAATCTCTATTTAAAGTTCCTCCGCAATAAAGGCAGCTACCTTCATGGTGTCTCTCTAATATAGTGTCAATAAGTTCTAATTCTTTTTTTGCATTCATATTATTTCCTTATTTTATGATTAACTATAATTTTTGAAATTATCTTTAATTAGATTGATTAAATAAAATAATTAAAGTGTGATTATTATTATAATATTAAGTGATTTAACATTAAAATATATCTTCAATAACTAAGAGATCTTATAATATGAGTGAATTAAAAACTGTAAAGGCTTATCTTTCTCAATTACCGGCAACTTTAATAAAATTGCTTGATTTGGATCCCCCAACAAATACTATTCCCCATCCAATCAAAGAAATCACTGAAAGATATAAAGGAGTTAAACGGATTTCGATTAATTTAATCTCTAACGCGGGATTATTCGAAATAACATATTTTAAACCTGAGTTCATGATCCAAAAATCTGAAATAATGACACTTTTAAGCACCAAGAATCCATATACCTTGGGAGTTCTTCACCAATTAATGTTCGGTGGGTTTGAATATGAACCGAATGGATTTCATCTACTTAAATATATTAATGAAAATGGAAAAAATACTTGTTTTGTTGGACGCAAAAAAGATATAGAGCGTTATGATGGGGGAACTAATTCTATTGCAAAAGATACTGATATGGCAACATGGATAGAATCAGCAAAAGCCATAAATAATTATGATCTCTCTTGGATGCATTATTTAGATTTTGAAAATCTTCATAAACAGCAACAAAGATTAAGGCAACAGACTCCTGAGGAATTAATTGAAAAACTCATAAATCGAACAGATAAATGGATACTAAGTAATTATAAGCAATTGAGGAAAGGGTCATTAATGATTATTATAGGAGATCACGGCAGATCACGAATGGATTTCGAATTTTCCGGAAAGATAGCTCAATGGCGCGAAGCAAGCGTACCTATTGCTATATTTATTAGTAAATGATATTTTGATTGAAATTACTTTCACGTATTTTAGGATTTTTAAATCTTGGTAAAAAATATTCTTTCTTTTTAAATTTTCCTTCATAAAAGTTTTTTTACGAATTTATAATTAAAGATTGACTTTTTGCCTTTAATCTTATTTATTATTTATATCAATAATTTTCATAAGAAACATTTTTAAATCTTTTTTTATAGGTAATATGATAAGGGATAGACTAATAAAAAAATAGAATATAAAAATTAAAATGTCTAAGGCAAGGTTTTTATTATTTTTAGCTGGTTCTAATAATCTCAAATCTAAGAGAGCGTTAAGCAATTTAAAAGAAAGTTTAAGAAATATCAATTATGATTTAACGATTATTGATATATTGAATAATCCCCAAGTTGCGGAACAAGCTGGTGTCATAGCAACACCTTTTTTGATAAGAACCCTACCCGGACCAACCAGAAGATTTATAGGAGATTTTTCTAATTCTGAAAAAGATTTTTTTATTTAAATTTCACCTAAAAATTACTTGAATTTTATGAAAAACATAAAAAAGATTCCTAGTGGAATTGATGGATTCGATACTTTATCGATGGGTGGAATACCGGAAAAAAGAATGACATTACTTTCAGGTACTCCTGGTAGCGGTAAAAGTACCTTTTGTGTACAGTTTCTCATTGGAGGAATAGAACTTTCAAACGAACCCGGAGTCTTCATCACTTTCGAAGAATCTCCCGAGGACATCATAATTAATATGAAGGATTTTGGATTGGATATTCAAAAATATAAGTATTCAGGATTTTGGGAGTTTGTTGATATTTCACCGCGCATAGAGGATGATTTTCTAGTAAGAGGCGATTATGATTTAAGTGGTTTAATTATTCGAATTAATGATGCAGTCCAAAAAATCAATGCAAAACGAGTAGTATTAGATTCTATCGCTGTTCTATTTAACAAATTTCCTGATAAGTCAATTGTTCGAAAGGAAATTATCAGGCTCAAATCATGTTTAAAGTCATTATCGGTAACCTCTATCATTACAATGGAACAATATGAAGAATTTGGGAAAGATTCACATTATAATATTCTTGATTTCGTTAGTGATAACGTAATCCTACTCCAAAATACTATCTTTGAAGAGCATCGTAGAAGAACAATTGAAATCTTAAAATATCGAGGAGTGCCTCATAAAAAGGGTAGAGAATCTTTTACCATCAAAAAAAATGAAGGAATAATAATTATTTCATTTGAAAGAAATCCTAATGAATTACCTCTGAGACGGGAAAGAAAATCTACCGGTTATATCGAACTTGATGATATGATGGGGGGTGGATTCTTCCAAGGATCATCAATATTGATTTCTGGCCAAACAGGAACAGGTAAAACATTAATAACACTTCTAATGTTAGATGGGTCTTTAAAAAATGGAGAAAAATGCATCATGTTTAATTTTGAGGAGAGTAGAGAACAAATACTCCAGAAAGCTCGTAATTGGGATATCGATTTAGAACGGGCGGAAAATGAGGGTATTTTTATGATGTCTTGTACTTATCCAGAATCTCAAGGAATCGAAGAGCTTATTGTGGATATGAAATCAAAAATACAATCTTTTAGACCCGATAGAATTTACATTGACAGTATTTCTGCTTTAGAACGAATAACTAGCTACCTCACTTTTAGACAATCACTCATTAATCTTTTTCTTTTCATCCGAGAAAATGATATTATAGCAATCTTTACCACGACTACTCCTACATTTTCTGATCATTTCAATAAAGAAATGGGACATATTTCAACTCTTGCTGATGCAATCATTTTATTAAGATATTTTGAACATGATGGGCTAATGACTCGTGGTATAGGTATTTTAAAAATGAGGGATTCAAACCATTCTAAGCACTTTATAGAATATACTATCGATAATCAGGGTATTAAAATTCTAAAGCCTATAGAAGGACGCATAGGAATATTTGATTCATTTTAAAGAAAAAGAATTTACAAATGACATTCAATAATTATTTTCATCTCAAATATATTTAAAAAATGTAAGATTAATTAAAATAGTAAATTAAGAAGTATTAAATTGAAATGAGTGAAGAATATAAACGTTTTACTGTTTCACTTCCTAAAACTCTTTATCAAGAATTTGAGAAGTTTCGAAAGAAATTGGAGGTGTCTAGATCTGATGCTGTTCGAAAAGCAATGCACAGATATATGGCTATAGAGGAGAATCTTCCTGAAAGTGCTGGTGATGTTGTTGGATGTATAGCAATGATAATGTCTCATGAACATACAGGAGAGGAACAAGATCACATTCATGAAAACGATACAGATACACACGATCATGATTTTAAATCAAGACCGATATATGCAAATATTCATCAGACGGATTTAATTTTAAATAATGATATCCAACATCATTTTGCTGATGTCATTGTCTCAACAATGCATGTTCATATAGAATACGAAAAATGTATTGAAATAATAGCTGTTTCTGGAGATTATAATAGAATAAGACATTTGAAACAGGATTTAGAAAGATTAAAAAGTGTTTTATCAATTGATTTCTTCATTATCGATAAGAATATAGGACAAGAAATCTCCGATTAAGCCTCTATTTCTTGATTTCGAAAAGGCTAAGAAAAAGAAGGGAGAAATAGAAAAACAAATATAAAATCCAAAATTGTTAGTTCAAAAAAATTATTAGGGTAAAGGCGATTTGCAGGGATTATTTATTTGTTTTCTACTCTAATTTAAAGATTGTGTGTGTTAAAAAATAAGAAGATAGAGATGTTTATAAAAAGGAAGACTATGATGATTTTTTAAATTTTAATAACTTGTTCTAAAAAAAGAAAAATATAGGGGAAAAAAAAAAACATAGATTTTCTAATATTATCCAAGTTTAAAGATCTTTTTCTTGGACAGTCTTTCTGCCATTTGCTTTTGCTCTTTCTACAGCTTTATCAAGAATTTCTATTATTCTCTTATTAAGAGCATCTCCATCAATTACATCACCGCTTGTATTACAATTATTGCTCTTAATATAATCTCTTACTTTACTTTTAACAAATAAAGTTTCTGTTGAAGCTGCAGCTTTTTTCTTAGCCATTTTATTATTCCTCCTATTATGATTTTAAATTGAGTTTTTGTTTAAATTATAATTTATTATTATACAATCCTATTTAAACTCTACGATTCTTTGCTCATAGAATGTTATTAAAGCATTCATAATATCATTCTGTGAAGAAAACTAATCTTGAACCTCCTACTCCTAAACCAAGGCATTTCTATAATATGTTCTTAAGTCTCTTAAATAGGGAAGAAAGGAGAGGTATTGTAGGATAATGAAAGGGAACTTCTATATTTCAATTTTTTGAATTCAGTTTTCCTTTCTAAAAATTAATGTATGCGAAACAATAAGATGTTAAAATGAGATTTAATTTTAATTAATAAAAATATACAATTTTTTAACATAAGATATGAACATTCGCTCACTTAATGGGAAATGGAAAGCTAAAGCAGACAAGAACAATAAAGGTATTGAATCAGAATGGTTCAAACCTCAATGATATCATAAAAATTATAATAATTTATTAGTCATTGAAATTCCAAAAAGTTTTAACATTTTAAAGGGATATGAGGTATATGAGGGTATTTTTTGGCATTTTTATGAGTTCGATATAACTAAGAATGAAACTATCAATACTTCGATTTACCGCTTGAAATTCGATGGTTGTAATTATAATACAAAAGTTTGGCTCAATGGGAAATATTTAGGTGAGCATGACGGGAGTTTTGTCCCTTTTCATTTCAATATCCGTTCCTTTAATCAAGATAAGAATCTAATTGCAGTTCGAACTGAAAATATTAGGAAAAAAGATAGAATTCCCGCAATAACTTTTGACTGGTTCAATTGGGGTGGTATTTATAGAGATGTCAAATTAATATTTTTAACCCAAAATAGACTAAAAGATGTAGTCATAAAAACCACTTTAGAATCTAGATTAAAAAGCAGAATAAACATTTCCTATGTAATTATAGGAAAACTCTCTATATATTGGCAAATATTAAGTTCCTCAGAAAATCAAATTTTATATCAAGGTGAAATCTCAGAAACCATGGGAAAAGGTGAAATCTCTTTTATTTTTGATGATCCTAAACTCTGGTCTCCACAGAATCCTTATTTATACCATTTAAAAACTTTTAATAAAGAGAATAATGAATTACTCTATGAGTCCCCTTTTGGAATCAGAGAAATTGAGGTAATAGGAAAATATATTTTTTTGAATAAAAAACGAATTTTTCTTAAAGGCGCAAGTTTGCATGAAGAACTAATGCCCTATGGTAGAACAATACCTTATGAGGAGCGAGTGAAAGATATTAAATCAATGAAATCGCTAGGTTTCAATGCCCTAAGAACCGCACATTATTCCCATGATGAAGATCTAATTAGCATTGCCGATAAGGAAGGATTGTTAATCTTAGAAGAGATTCCAGTTTATTGGGCATGTAATTTTAAAACTAATGAATCATTTAGAACGGCTGCAAAAATGATGAGAAGTCTTATAAAGAGAGATATTAATCATCCTTCGGTCATCTGGTGGAGTGTTGGTAATGAAATTCCCATCGAACGACCTGAAGTAGCAAAATTCATTAGGAGATTAATGGACTGGGTTCGAATGCATGACGATACGAGATTAGTAACTTATGTTTCTATGAAACTTTTTACAGATCTAACTCGAAGATATGCTGATGTTGCAACGATTAATTTTTATTTTGGTTGGTATGTAGGAAGTTCTCGTATGATTAGTTTGATGTTGGATGTTTTGCGTACTCCTGCTTTTAATAAACCTTGGATATATACAGAATTCGGGGCAGGAGCTAAGTATGGATTTCATGATAAATGGAAGAACCAAACCAAATTCAGTGAAGAAAAGCAACTTCATGTTCTAGACTATTCGATTAGAACATTTAACGCGAAGAATTATTTGTCTGGATGGTTTATTTGGATATACAGAGATTTTCGATCTTTTTTAAGGCAAAATGAGTATCAAGAAGGATATAATAGAAAAGGTATCGTGAGTGAAAAAAATGAGAAGAAAATGATATATCATAGAATTCCAAAAATTCTCAATAAGAAACGCAACTTGCTTAATACTAAAATACTTGGTATTTTTTTATGGATTATTCTTTACATTCCCGCTTATATCTTAACATATCTGATTTTAGATGCGGGAATAATTTTCGCTGATAAAAGAACTATCGAAAAAGGGAAATTAATTGAAAAACAGAGAATTCTAAAAGAAAATAAGAATACTTAAATAATTGATTATCTTAACATCTTTTTCCATCAGTTTTTTCTATTATTTATCTTATTCTAAAAGAAAAATCCGGTTTTAATAAGAGTGGTTTTTTTATACTTAAATAAATAGAAATAGATGTGACTATAGAAAATAGCTCCAAGATAGATGATAGTATAAATAAGTTTCAAGATGAAATAAATATCCATTATTTTTTCATTTTCAATAATGCAGGTATGTGTTTATACGCCAGAAATTATACAAATAAATATAAAATGGAAGATAACTTAATTACGGCATTTTGCTCCGCTTTAATCTCTTTTTCTTTAGAAATGGTTGGTAAAAAAGTCAAAACTATAGATATGGAAAACCTTAAAATTATAATTATTCAGAGAGATAATCTTTTTTTTGGATTTTTAAGCGACTCACATGTAAATTTACTCCTATTAGAGGATTATGTAAATAAAATCGATATTAGAGTTCGAAAATACATTAAAGAGAGTGGAATCAATATAAATTTTCAAAATGTCCACCATGATACAATAAATAGCTTTGTAGATAATTTAGTACAAAATAATGGATACTGTATTGAAAATAAAACTAAGGAATATTCAATTATAAGATATTTAATAGATTTTATTCATAATAATAAATTAGAAGGCCTTATCCTTTTAAATAATAAAGGAAATATTATTTATAGTTCATTAAAATCAGCTAAATTAGCAGAATTATTGAAAGATTTAGATTTCAGGATTCAAATATGCAATAATTCGATATTAAAACTATTTTATTCTTCTCAGAATGAACTTATCTATTCGGGATATATTAATGAATACTATTTTATTGTACTCCTTTTTGATATTAAAGTGAGTACTTTAGGTATGGCTGAATATTCATTAAAAAAAGTTATCAAAAATATCAATTCTATTCTTAAAAAAGATTCTTAACTATTTTTAACTGAAATACTGTTTGGAAAATTCAGATCTTTCTCTATATAAGCATCATTTTATTTTTTAAAAAAAATAATTTAAAATACAATTATCTACACTCTACCATAAAAAAATTCAATGAAATTTTATGTCCAAAACAGAAAAGGATTTAATGGAGGCTTTCTCAGGAGAGAGCCAAGCTAATAGAAAATATTTAGCATTTGCCGAAAAAGCAGAAAAGGATGGCTTCCCCCAAATTGCAAGAATGTTCAAAGCCGCAGCAGCAGCAGAAACCGTTCATGCCCATAATCATTTACGTGCTATGGGTGGAATACAATCAACCGTTGAAAATGTGAAAGAAGCTATAAATGGTGAGCATTATGAGTTTACAAAAATGTACCCAGAATTTTTAGAGGACGCCAGGGAGGAAAATAATAAGCAAGCTATTAGAACGTTCGATTATGCAAATCAAGTCGAAAAAGTACATCACGAACTCTATAATAAAGCATTAGAAGCTGCAGAAAAAGGAGAAGATTTAGAAGAGAAAGATATGTATGTTTGCCCTATATGTGGTTATACAGTTGAGGGAGAAGCACCTGACGAGTGCCCTGTATGTGGCGCCAAGAAAAAAGTATTTAAGAAAATTGAATGAATTTTCTAAATTTCTATTTTTTTTAATTATCTTTCTATTTAAAGATCATATTTCCAAGGGTTATAACAGTTTTTAATTTCTAATAAATAATCATCAATTTTTATTTTTGAATTATTTTCAGCTCTTCGTAAAGCTCCGAAATTTGCTCCCTTATTATAATAATTTATAAGAAGATCCGAGATATCTTTATTTCCCAAAGAAAAAACAGTTTGTAAACGGGCATTTTTAATTAGAGAATCTATCTTTTGAGTTTTTAAATTAATACTAATTAGGTTGGATAGTTCATTTTCAATTTTTTCGAATCTTTTCTTTAGAATTTTTATTTTGTTTTCAATATAATAATCCACTTCTTTTTCATATGGTGTGTTAAGTTTAGGAATCAATGGATTGATATTTATTTTCAGAGAGTTCTTATCAAAGCCTAGACTATCCATCTTTTTCACTAATCTAATAAGTTTTTCTATATCTTCATCTTTTTCATTTGGTAACCCAATTATAAAATACATTTTCACATTATTGATCTTTGATTCTTTAATTTGAACTAGAATATCAAAAAGCTTTTCGTTTGAGATTTTTTTTCCTAACTCATATCTTAAACTTTCAGAACCAGATTCAGGAGCAATACTAATTGTCTTAATATCACCTTTCTCTAATATATCGATAATTTTTGGAGAGACATGATCAATCCTGATCGAGGGAATTGAAAGTCTTTTATTTTTTTTCAAGATATATTTACAAATATCATAAAATTGGGGATGTCCCGAGATACATGAACCTATTAAGCTTATTCTTTCAAATTCAAGATTTTCGGATGCAACGTCTATCGTTTCTTTAATATTTTGGAAACTTCTATTGCGAAATGGTCGATTATGAAAAGATGAGATGCAAAATTTACATTTATAAGGACATCCTCGGTTTACTTCTATAAAATATGTATCCTCGAAACTTCCACCCTCTAAATCACTTCTTGCCATAATTTGATAAATGGGCATCTGTGATTGATCTAAATTTTTTAAAATCGCTCGTTTGGTCCTATTGTTTAATGATGGAATATAGATTCCTTTAATATTTTTTAATTCTTGTAAGAAATTTTGTTTATTTTGATTATTATACTTATAATTCATAAAAAGCTCTAAAAGATTCATTAAATTAGGCTCAGCATCTCCTATGAAAAAAGCATCAAAAATATTAGATAATGGTATAGGATTAGAAGTAGCTACGGGACCACCTCCTATGATCAATGGATAGGGGGGATCAATTTTTTTTTCTTTATTTTCTCTCTTATTATTTAGTAAGGGAATTCGTCCCTTTTCTAATATCCATAAAATATTTCTAAAATCATTTTCAAATTGAATAGAAAATCCTAAAATGTCAAAATCCTCGGGTAAAAGCTTATTTTCCAAGCTTCTAAGAACATCTATAGAATTATAATCCATAGATGCAGGATATTTAATTTTTGGAGGGAGAAAAATCCGTTCACATGCTATATTTTCAAAGGAATTTAGATAAGAATATAAAAATCGAATAGAATAAGATGACATTCCGATGGAATATATATTTGGATAAATTAATCCAAATTTTATATCTATATTACGCAAATCTTTAATAATTACATTCAGTTCATCTATCATTTATAGATCGCTTTGACTAAAATAAGATAATTGTTATGCCTTGGAGACATCTTCAAACTCTCCAGACGCTTTAATCTTTTTTATTTCCTCAACGATTAAAGGTAAAACCATCCCTGTTTTATGATTAATAACTACTTCTGCCCGTTCATCTAGATGGGTTTTTTTATCATTTACAATAATTAATTTTCCTCCGTTCCCTAACGTATATAATGGAAGATCTGCCACAGGATCTACTGTTAATGAGGAACCTGCTATCAACATTACATCAGCTTTCCCTGCTAAAGCTTGAGACTGATATATCTCGAATGTAGGTAAACTCTCTCCGAATAATACAACTGAAGGCTTAAGGGGTGCGGAACAAACATCACACTGAGGTGGATAATGTTTTTCTTTCTTTAATTTTCTCATAACTTGATCTTTTGTATAGCTGGCTCTACAACCAAAGCACGTAAATCGATTAATATTTCCGTGAACTTCATACACTATAACTGAACCTGCCTTTTGATGTAATTCGTCTATGTTTTGTGTTATAGTTGCTTTAATGATATCCATATCCTCTAATTCGGCTAATGCAGTATGACCTGCATTTGGTTCGGCTGAAAATAACTTAGGAGCAACTTTCTCTGCCATCTTCCAGAATTTAGTCGGGTCTTTGATAAAACTCTTTATGTTTCCATAAATCTCTGGCTTGTACTTCTCCCAAATTCCACCTTCACCTCGAAAATCTGGGATACCAGACTCTGTAGATACTCCCGCACCAGTTAAAGCAATACTTTCCTTAGAATTAACTAATAATTCTGCAGCTTTATGGATATTTTTTCGTTCAGCTAACTTAATTACTTTCATTTTTTTTTAGATTGATTTATTGAACCCAAATTTTATTAAGAAATCATAGAGTCAATAATATGAATAGTTATAATCTTAAAAACTATATATATTAATAATCTTTAGTATGATATTATAAAAAAATCATCTTAAATTTTCCCTATTTTATAGGATTGATGAAAAATAGAAAAAATTAATATTTTACATTATTTACATAAAAGTAGGATAGATAAAAATACTGATAGCAAATTAACCAAAAATGATTACTGGATTCGCAATAATTCTTAATAATGATATTCTCTATTGCTCGAATAAAGAAAAATATCCCTTGTTTGAAACAGTTCTATTTATTCAAAAATTAGTTGAAGGTATTAATCCAAATAATATCTGGCGTTTAAATAATATCTTTTTCGAAAATGGCAATAGGAGAACTGAACGTATTGTAATTAAACATATTATATCGGGAGAGAATAATATTTTCTACTGTATAAGTGGTAAATTCAGTTTCAATTCTGAAGAAACTTATAGTATGTTAGAAGATTTTCATAATAAGGTAGAATCATCTTATAGTTCCATAGACCTTTTAAAAAAAGCTTCAGAAAATTCTGTATTTAAGGAAATGATTAGTTTAACGACAGATTACTTAAAAATGAAATATAATAATATATTAAAGTCGGAGGATATAAGGCAAAAATTGGGTATAATTAATCAACCTTTAAATGCTCAGAATAAAATTCTCTACTGTGGTATTTCTACTCAAGGATTACCTATAATTTCTAAAATATTTCACCCAGAATTTTTTTATAGCCTAAATGGTAGTAATTCAGATGAAAATATTATTGAAGTATTTTGTTCAAAATTATCTGCAAAACTTGCTACTATTGAGATGAATACTGCTATTAGAGCAGAAACAAGAGTAAAAGAAATACATTTAAATGATTTAAGAGACGAAAACTCTAAAATTATTATATTATATGGAAATATTAATGGCTATTCTTTAGATTTTGTTGCATCTGGAAATTTTGATCAAATTTTTAGAGCCTTTATCAAGTTAAAACAAAATATTTCAAATGAAGAAGTATTATATAATGAATTTGGTGGAGATTTGAAGCCATATAAACATTTGAAAAAATACCTCATTCATTTAGTAGAGGATCTCAAAAATTAATATCTCATTCTTCATCAATTTTTAATTTATGATTTACTTTTCTTATATATCCAATTAATGTGAGTATTATGAAAGCAGTTATCTTAGTTGCCGGAGAGGGAAAACGATTAAAACCTATCACATCTTCTGTACCAAAACCAATGATACCTCTCGCGGGACGCCCTCTGTTGGAGTACAATCTTTTAGGCCTTAAAAATGCCGGGATTGAGGATGTTTTACTAATTGTAGGGTACAAAAAAGAGATTATTCAAGATTATTTTGGAAATGGAAAAGAAAAAGTCGGTTTAAATATTAACTATAAAACACAAGATGAATATTTAGGAACAGCCCATGCAACTGGATTTGCGAAATCATTTGTTAAAAATGATGACTTTCTAATGATGTATGGTGATTTATTAATAAATTCCGATATTATCAAAAAAATCATTTATGAATATAAAGATAAAAATGTTGAGGGCCTTATATCTCTAGTAGAAGTCCAAAATCCAATAAATTATGGCATTATTTCACTGGACTCTCAAAATTTGGTACAAAAAATAACTGAAAAGCCTCCTGCTGAACTAAATTTGGGGAATTTAGCAAATGCAGGTATCTACATTTTTAATCCTTTAATTTTTGAAGCAATAGAAAAAACCAAATTATCTAACAGAAAAGAATATGAATTCACTGATGCTATGGAAATATTAATCCAAAAATTAAATGGAAAAATTTACGGATATATCTTAGAAGAATCGAATTGGAACGATATAGGTCTACCCTGGCAAATATTAGATGCAAATAAGGAGTTATTAGAAAAAATTAATAGAAATATTAAGGGAGATATCGAGGACAATGTAGTTATTAATGGAAATGTTTTCATTGGAGCGGGAACATTAATTAGATCCGGATCTTATATTCAAGGACCATGTTATATAGGTAAAAATAATATTATTGGCCCAAATGCCTTTATACGTCCTGGTACATCAATTCAAGATAACTGTTATATTGGAATGAGTGAATTAAAAAATTCTATAGTTTTTTCAAACACAAATATTCCTCATTTTAATTATTTTGGAGATTCAATTATTTGTGATAATGTTAATTTTGGGGCAGGTACGAAGGTAGCGAATCTAAGGCTTGATAAAGGAAATATCTTCATGAATATTAAAGGAAAACCTGTTGATTCGAAAAGACAAAAACTAGGAACTTTTGTTGGACCAAATGTAAAAACAGGTATTAACGTTAGTATAATGTGTGGGAAAAAAATCGGTAAGAATTCTCAGATTGGAGCCCATACAATCGTCTCAGATGATATTGCCCCCAATACTCTATATTATCAAGATCCTGAAAAAGGAATTATTCTTAAAAAGCTTAGTTAAAAAAATAATAATTAAAATTTATTAGATTTTTACATAAAAATAGAATCTAAAAAAAAATTAAATATTATTTCAAGGCAATAATTTAATTTGTTTTGTTGATATTATTTTTTCCTAAATTTTCGTAAGAGTTTTGAAAACTTTAAGGCTTCTTCTTCATAACCCATTTCTTTAAATGCTAAATCTTGATATGCATGGAATATTTCATTTGATAATGATTGCCAATCTCGACACAATTGAAGAGTTTCTTCATCTGCTTTTAGTAATGAATCATGAGAGATTATTTTTTGAAATCTCATGGCAAGATCTTGGACTCTTTCTTTTTCTAGGCCATCTAGAAGATCTTTTATAAATTCATCCGCAGAATACCATTCAGCAACTCTCTGAAAATCTCTATGAATTTGAGTAAGCAATACATTACGAGGACCCTCCCATAATTCCATGATTATACTATCCCGGAAAAATCTGGGGAATGATAAGAAATCTTCCATTACTCCATGCCCTCCAAAGAAAGAAATTGCCATTCTTGTCATTGCTGGAGCATCATCTGCCACAACAATTTTTTGGAACATTATTAATTCTCTCAATCTAAATCGACGACGTCTCTCTTTCATATTATCAATCTCTTGTAGATTTCTTATCCCCGAAATGAGCTTTTCATCAAAGTATATATATTCTGAATATATTTTAAATGCTCCTGCTGCAGCTCTCTTGGCATATTGATTGAGATCGTTAATTTGATTTATCATTAAGGGAAAGTTTGAAACAGGAACCCCAAAAGCTTCACGAAATTGGGCATATAGTGTAGCTTCCCGAGCAATGCGTAAGGCCGCTGCTGCCATACCAAAAGCCACATGAAGCCGTGATATTGAGAGAACTATACCAACCACGTTTGCAAGTCCTTTTTCCAAAGGACCAATAGGATACCCAACAGCACCATTATAAGTAATTTCCGCAGTTGGTAATTCTGAGGTACCCATCTTTGGTTTCAACCTATCAATTGTATAAGAGTTTCGAATTTCTTTTTCTTTATTTCCGGGTAACCATGAAGGTACAAGAAAGGTCGCTACACGAGTAGAAGAGGGAAATCCTTTCGGTTTAGCAGTCACCACTGCATAATCTGCGTGAACAGCAGAACAAAAGAATTTTTGACCATATAATCGCCAACAATTTGATATTCCATCTTCTCCTTCTTCTTTTTCGAAAATAACCTCAACTAAATTCGCTGGAACATCACTTCCGCCTTGAATCTCACTAACAAATTGAGCCCCAACTCCATAATCTCCTTCAATCCCATTTCTTACATGATGCAATATTTTCCTTGCTTCAGGATCAAGTTTGTCTTCATATTTATTTAGAAATTCCACCATACCATGAGTACAAGCTATGGGGCACATTACTCCTGCTTCAGAGTTCTGATATAATAAAAACATCTTTGCAAATCGTGACCATGCCGAGTTCCGAGTAGGATCAAATAATCCAAGGCTAAATATTTCCTTTTCAAGAGTTTCTGTTTCACCACACCGTTCAATTCTATCAATTCTATGATTGTGGGCATCATAATGTTTTACTTTCGTAACTTTAAGTCGATTTTCAAGTTCATTTGCATCCTCTGCTAAATCCCTGAAGCGAAATGAAACATATTCAGAAAGAGCCTTTAAATCTCTGTCTATCTCTTCTAAATCATCATCTGGTATATAATGTTTCACTAAAGCTTGGAGGAATTGATCATCTTTATAATAATTGTAATTATCTCTCACGAATAAGTAATCATCAAAATCGTAAGGATTATTTCTATCACCTTCTTGATATTGAGCACACATAATTTGAACCTAATTAAATTATTTTTAATTATAAATAAGAAAGCTATTTATTTTAAATTATAAGGTGAATTTAATGAAGAATCTTTGAATAAGAATCAATATTACCTATATAAAAAAAGGGATTAGTATTAATAATTAAATCTTTAATTTTATTATAATAATTTCATTCTTCTTCATCTTCTACTTCTTCTTCGGAATCTTCTTCGGATTCTTCTTCAGATTCTTCTTCAGACTCTTCCTCTTCTTCTTTCTTTTTTTCATAAGCGTACTTTTTGACATTTATTCTCTCTGATCGACGTATCTCAGATTTTCTTGATCTCTCCACATCTATTTCTACAATATCAAACTCTTCATCTTTAATTTCTTTGTCGGTACCCCCTTCAGGCATAGAAATCAATTTACTCTTTATTATTGTACAACTGGAAAGAGGATAAATAGTTTTTGCGATTCTCTTAATCTGATTTTCAAATTCCCCGAATATCATTCCACGGATGAATTTTTCGTGTTCTGTATTTTTCGAAAACTCATTAAGGATTTTTCTCATAATTTTCCTAATTATATCTTGTTGAGAACTACGAGCTCTTCGAATTGTAACACAAACAGTAGTTAGGCGATAAATATATTCATCCTTAGCGGTGAAATTATTTATTGTTGTTATTTTTGTAGCCCCTCTTCCAACCAAGCTTCTAATATAATCACTTGTATATTCATGCCCGACTAAAGTAGTATAGCAATTCTGTGCTTCCGTATTTACGTTGATCACTTTAAATCTTAATTTACAACTAATATCATCGTAATTATCTGTGAAGTCATATAAGAGAGTTTCTACGGTTCTGTCTAAGACATTATTTTCTAATCCAATAATTTCTCCAATTTTTTTATTATCGAAACTTTCAGGAGCATATACTTCGAACCATTTTTTTGATCTATAATCAGCTTTCTTCGTTTTAGGTTTTCTTTTTCTTCGTTTAGATTTTGATTTTTGACTCATATTAAATAATCCTATTTAAATAATTTTGAATGTAGATAAAAAGATATCATTTTGCCACAAGAGTTCTTACTCTTTCAGAATCATACTTAAAATCGGGGGCTAAAACATCGTTATCTTTATAATATTTAACCAAACGATAAATTTTAGATTCTGTTCGTTGTAATCCCTTTCTTGCTTCGAGATCTTTTTTATTATTTTCAAGATGTGTTCTTAAATTTAACGCTTTTTTAACTAAATTTGTAAGATCTTCGGGTAATGGGTCAATCAAGTCATTTTCGCCTAGAATGTCACTTATTTTTTTACCCGTTATAACCTTTACAAGAGGAACTCCATATGCATCTCGCAATTGAGTTCCAATCATAGATTTCGAAAGACCTTTCTTTGCTAATCTAATCACTTCTGCTTCTACCTCATCTGCTGAGCTCTCGATCCAAACAGGTTTCTCTAATCTAGCTGGACGCGTACTTCCTGACTTACCATGCTTTCTACTATGAAGTCTTGCCATAACAATCTTCTTTTTTATTTTAAATTCTAAATTTTTTTAAAAATCTCGAACGATAATATCTAAAATAAAGCAAATTAAAAAAATTTTTGGATTTAATTATTGCTTAAACCATGAAGATTATTTATTTCATTTAAGAATTGAAAATCTTACGAGATCATATTAATAATCAATATAAATTATTCAACAGCAGGAAATAATATAAGAAAATTACTACCTTTTGAATGATCATCCTCTATTCTATTCCTAACCGTTATTTGCCCATTAAAACTTTCCACAATCCTTTTCACTAAATATAACCCTAAGCTAGTACGTCTAAGAAGATTTGTACTGATATATTCTTTACTAAAGATTTCTTCCTTAATCTGATCTCTAATTCCTCTTCCATTGTTAATAAATTCTGTCCTAATGTAATTATTTTGATTTTTTTTTATTCTCTGGATTTTTATATTTATTTTTATTTTTTCATTATCATTGTGTTTTATGGCGTTCGTAAGAATATTTTCAAAAATATTTAATAAAAAATCATTAGCTTTGATAAGATGTGGTCCTTCATCTACTCTTAATTCAAAATTAATATTTTTCTCACTATAATTCTCTGGGATATATTCGATTAATTTTCCGATAACGTTTTGGATATCAACTTTCCTTCTTGAAAAAGTCCCTGTTTCAAAATCAGTAATCGTACGAACATTATATATTAAAGTTTTTCCTCTTTGAATTTGTTCTTCCATCGTTTTTATTAAATTATTCATTTCTTTTTGAGTTTCAGTTTTTTGGCAATATATTGACGCAATATCTAAAGATGTACTCATATTTTGTAGAATATTAGCAGTATCGTGAGCAATCAAGTCTTTATAGAATTCCGATGTCTCATAAGCTTCTTTATATCTAATTTCGGATTCTCGTATCTTGTTTCTAATAATGCGACAATACCAGTCACTAACATAAAACTATACATAATATTATCAATTCCCTCACTAAATTCGTAAGCCCAATCCAATCCAATGCTATAAAGGGTATTAAAGAAAAGACTTATAAAAACAGCAAAAATAGATAATCCAATAAAAGCATAAGTAGGACTCCTTTGTTTAAAATAGATCTTTGTTAACAATATGACACTAATGAGAGCTAAGACTAAGATCATTATTTCTATTCTTAATAATAATGATTGAAACAAAACCATGGTTTTCATTAGGCTTTTTGATGTTCTAGTTTTTGTTTTAATAAAAATCATATAATAGTCATTTAAAACAGCTAAAAATGTAATAATCATAGTGATAGCATATCCTATATATGCCATAATATTAAATGGTTCATTTAAAAAGACAAAGGAACGGAAAAAGATACCTAAAGTAAGAAAACAATAAGATATAAGATAATTATAGAGAATTTTTCTTTTTAGACAAGCTATACTTAAAATCAAAGTCGCACTTACCATTAAAAATAGTTGTTGGAACTCTAAAAAGATGAAAGTCATTTTCCTAAAATGATCTTTCTTGAACAGATTAATTAATAATTATCGATATTTAGTATATTATTTCTTTTATTATTAACAAATATTTTTTCTATTAATGATTATGTTTTTATAATCCTTTATAAAAAAATGAGATTAGAAATTTTTATTTTAGGATCTTATTATTTTTTGATAGCAATCTCTAACAGACGTATGTCCTACGTCTCCCCCAGCGCCTTCACCACCTATACTGTCTCCAGTTAACCATAAATTAGCAATATTATCTATTTGATTTCCTGGTCTTTTAAATTGATGTTGATCTATATTAACTTCAACTCCATCAACCATTTCGAGAAATAGTGTTCTCTCTTTAAAAAGATATTTATCTATATCAGGAAAAAATCTTATAATATTTTGACGAAATTCTTGGTAGAGTCTCTCTGCTTTACTTTTATTTTTTATATCTTCTTGATTTACCACTCGTAAGAAAGACATCAAAGATTTTCCTTTAGGCACAAGTTCGGGAGACAAATTGGAAGGGATAAATCCGAAAGATAAGGGGTTTTCAAAGAAAATCATACCATCTATCTCAGATATCTTCTTTTTTAAACAAAAATCTATTGAAATTCCCGCAGTCGGACGAAGATTTTTACATTTTTTTACAAACTCTTCTTTGCAATGACGCTCATCTAAGATACTGAACAGTTTTTGTACTGGAATGGTGGATATAATATTAGTTGCAGAAATTCTTTCATTATTCACCCTGACAGCTACCGCTTTCCCATTTTCAATAATGATTTCCTGAACTTTTGAGTTTGTTTTGATCATACATCCATTTTCCTTGATCTTATCCGAGAATTGAGAAAATATGGGGCTCCAGCCGCCTTTTGGATAATATACACTGCCAATCTCTAAAACCCTTTTAATGTTATGAAGTAACTCCCCAGCAGAAGATCTTTCTGGAAAGGGGTTCACTTGTATCGCAGAACTCGTCATGATAAGAAATTTTCTTAATTCAGATCCTATATTTTCTTTTTCAAACCATTCTTTTAAAGAAATATCATACAATTCTCGGAAATCTTTTGTGTCCATCTTCTTTATTTTTAATAATAATTTTAGCGTGCTTGTGAAGGGAACCATCGAACTTCTAACTATAGCCATTATTCCTCCAGTGGGAAAAATAGTTTTTTCTCCATTTTTTAAAAAAGCCCATGATTTTCCTGGCTTAATAAAACTAATGAATTTATTAATTTCTAATAAAGAAGTGCCTATAGCACTATTGGGACCAAATCTAATAGGATGGACACCATAATCGAGTTTAAAACCATCTATACTTTCAACTCGAGCGCGTCCACCAATTTCATGGCTCTTCTCAAAAACAATTACTTTTCCCTTTTGGGATAAAAGTGCACCTATATGAAGACCAGCGATTCCTCCCCCAATTATTAAAAAATCATATTGGGATGACATTTTTTAGGCCCTCCTATATATAGTATAATTATTATATTATTTTGATAGTTTAAAATCATTAATTAATTATTATAACTATGAAAAAGAAAAATCACTTGCTTTTTTTTATTACTGGCAATACTCATAAATTCGATGAGGTCCAAACAATTTTTAAAAATTATCATCTTAATTACAAATTAAAGCAAATGGATCTTAATCCAATAGAAATCCAAGCTGATTCCCTTCAGAAAGTTGCAGAGTATAAGTTAAATAGTGTAAAGAGTAAAATAGATGGTTCTTTTTTTATTGAAGACGCGGGTTTTTTTGTTGATTATCCTTTAAATGGTTTTCCCGGTGTATACTCATCTTATGTCTTTAAAACTATAGGAAATAAAAATATAATTAGACTCATTGACGATTTTGAAAATTCAAAGGCTCATTTCTCTGCAATTATCGCCCTATATTTTGAACCAGAAGATCAAGATTTATTTTTCAAAGGAATGATAGAAGGGAGAATCAGTAGCAAAATACGGGGCACCGAAGGGTTTGGTTATGATCCTGTTTTTATACCAAAAGAAATGCCACGTAAAACCTTTGGAGAACTTTCCATTGATCAAAAGAATAAAATCTCTCATCGCGGTAGAGCACTAGAGAAATTAATGTCTTTTCTAAAAAAGCATTCGTCTTCCTTTTAAAAAAGAGAGGATAAACCTCTAAATAGTTTAAATTATTAAAAAGTTTGTCTAAAAATATCCATGATATTTTGTCTACTAAGTTTTATAAGAATTATATACATACCAACAATTCCTATACCAATAGATAATGAAAATACTCTTAGTAAAGTATCATAAGGAATGCTAAAAATTACTGGCATCTCAGAAATTATCGCCATATTGGTCTCTAGAATATAGGCGGAAAACGTTCCTATAATTGTTCCCATCAAACCTGAGGAAAGCATTAGTATCATGCTTTCAATCAAGAACATATTTCTAACATTCCTTGTTTTTAATCCCATACTTCTTAGAATCCCAATCTCAAATTTCCGTTCCATCATAATGGAATACATAGAACTAATTAGACCGAATATTGAAATAATTACAGTAAACATTAATATTATTTCTAATAAAGCACTTTGACGCTCTGTCATCTCTTCTATCATCTTTATCTTTGTTGCTGCATCATCTATTGTGAATTCTAAGTAATCATATTCTGTTCTTATATCATCCTTGAAGTCTTCAATATTCATCTCTGAATTATCATAAAGATTCATATATATTTTATCAACAATCATTTCAGATTCTCCAGCATTTTTTACATTCATCAATCTCATATAGTTTTCTAAGGAAACCATTACTCCTCCACCGTTTGCTGACATTGAGGAGGATCGAAAATTCCAAAATCCTGGAATCCCTCCCGAAATTCCTACGACTCTAAAAAGGGTAATGTTTCCGGGATCATTTTCAATTTTAGGATCAAAAAATGTTAGTCTTATTCTTTCACCAACATTTTGTACACCTAAACGATCTGCTATAGCTTTGGAAATAATACACGTATCATTATGCTCCAGCATCTCATTAAAGGAATATTCGAATCCACTTCCAGGACTATTCCAAATAATTAAATTCCTATCAATAACATTAGTAAATTCTCTATTAATTCCAATAAAACCTGCTTCCAGCTCATCTTTATTTGGAATATCCGCGGCATGGACTATATATTTTGTTCTTTCTTCAGCAATGTAGAATTGGAATATAGTACTAAATAGTTGCTCAGTAGAACTTTCATCCATAATAGAAGATCCCTCACTAAACTCATAGGCAGCTGCAATTGCTCTCTGAATATCTATAGTATTATGCAAAGCAATCGCTAAATTCTTAACGCGCTCCATTGATTCAAGTTCATTCACTGTATCCATAGTGATAGAATTTTCAATTTGTTCGCCTCCTTCATTGATCATAACTAAATCGGAGCCATATTGAAATCTAAGGGTTAAAGTAGTATTATCTTTTTCCATCTCTGCGAGACTGGTAATGAAAAATATAAACGAAAATGAAATCGCAAACATAACAATCGTACTTGTATTTCTCCTTCGATATCTTTTTAATGAAATCTTAATGATCTGGTTGTACTTTTTGATAAATGGTGAAATTATTGCCAAGAAAATTCTTTGTATTAATGGTATTACTCCTATCGATGTAAGGACTAATCCTATCAATATTGCTGCCAATAAACCGATTAATAGCCATGCAATCATCATAAAGTCTCCAGTTGTTAAGATTCTTGGAATCAATATAAAAATTATCATTCCGATAGTAGAAATTGAAAGACCTATAAGGATGCTTTTAACTTTTACGCTACTTTCTTTCTTTACTTCCCATCCTTCTTCTTTAGTCTGAAAAGGTGTGATGGATTTAATAATATCTTTTCTTGAAGTTTTTATTGCAGGAATCAACGAAACTCCTAAACTGATAAAGATTCCTATTGCAAATCCTGTAAGAATGGTTTGTGGTTGTATTACAAATACTATATTAGATATACCAAAATCATAATAACTAAGAAAAATTTGTGCGATGGGTGCAGTAAAAAAATATCCCAGGATAATACCAATTATCGAGCCTATAAGTCCCAATAAAAAGCCTTCAAACAACATTATTTTAATTGAAAATCTATTTTTACCACCCACTACTCGTAAAATGCCGAATTCTCTTATTCTTTCTTCTGCGGAAGTTGATAATATTGAATTTATTAAAATTCCTGTAATAAGCATCGATAAAATAATAATAAACCAAAAAATTACAGTAGCACTCAATAAAAGGAACTCTCCCTGCTCTAATTCTTCCAATTTAGGCATAGCTACGCTATATTCGTTTATATCCAATCGATCTTGGATATTTGATCCAATTTGCCTTAACCTTTTTGTAGTTAAATCAATATTACTTGAATCATATACTAATTCAGGATTTTTTATTGTACCATATATATAATTAATCTGATCAGTTCTATTTAAAAACAATTGAGCTTCGTCAAGATTTAATATAATTAATGCATTTTCAAATTCCAAGAATTTTCGTTCTTGCTCACAAATCTCAACTACTTCAAAATTATCTTCATAATATTGAAAGGTTAAATGTATGGATTCTCCTCTGGAAATATTTAATAATTCAGCTACGTTTTGAAGTAACACACATTCTCCAGCGCTAGGGATACCTGAATAAATTTGATTTGATTTTTGGCCAAACTCATCAACAATTATGAGATCTCCCATATTACCGCTTTCATATTCAGCTTCAAAATCTAATCCATACATCTGAAGATTAGCTGTTTGATTAGTATTTTCTGAAGTCGCTTTGGTCAGCATGGTAATTCTTGGAAAAAAAGCATCAACGCCATCAATATTTTGTAAATTATTTTCAATAATATCCCTATCAAAAAAAGGATCATATGTTAAATCTGCTGAAACAGTCCGAGAAATCATTATATCTGCTTCTCCCGTAGTATTAGTTGCAATCTGGATATAATTAAAAGACACAGTATTATTAATCATACCTACGGCAGTTAGTAAAAATAGAGATATTGAAATACCTGCAATTCCAAAGATAATTTTTGCTTTATCCCTTTTCATATCAATCCAAGAATGTTTTAGAACTTGGAATTTGAAATGCAATTTCAATTTGTAGATTAAATGCTTAATATTCATATTTTTAAGTTTATTTTTAAATGATTTGTTGTTTACTTTTTTTTGCTTCGAATTTTTTTAAGACTTTCTTGTGTTCTCTCGCAATTATCTCTTCCATCTCTTTCCTATTCCTTCTAATTAATTGTGTTTCATCACATTTTTCGCAATAATACTCACCTGGGTCTTCCTTCAAATACCATTTACCACAATTATAACATTTATAGGCCACATATATTTGATCTCTCCCACATGATGGGCATATAATATCAAAATTGTCCGAATAAAACCAAGAATCACAATATTTACAATAAAGTGTTAATGGATTTTTTAAATAAGAGGTGTCGAGATCTTTTATCTCCTTTAAAATTTTATTTTTTCCTCTATCAATTTTAGATGTTGGTTTCGAGATGATTTTTTCTTTAATTTTATTGATGAGTGAAGTATCATTAATTTTCGAATAGAGATAAATAATAGAAATTGAGAACACTACAATAATTCCCAGAATAATCCAGGGTAACCATTTGGATAATTTTATTAATAGATTATCGACTTTTAGATTGAGTATAATTTCTTGATTATTTTTATTATTATCAAATACAACTATTTCTAATGAATGCCATCCATCAGAATAATCAAAAGTATTCCAATCAAACATTAATAATCCAGTTGATTCGTTAAATTGCAGATTTTTTGGTTGGTAAAGTACACCATCAATTTTAATCTCAAATTTAGAAAGATCTATAGCTGTATTATCAGTTAAGTTTAGTTTTATTTGAGTAATGGAATTTACTCTTTCTCCATTTAATGGACTAATTGAAACAACAGATGGTTTTATATGATCCCCTTCCCGATTATATCCTATATAAATATCAGATAATAACCATCCATACCCAGCTGAGGCTCCAAGATTGTTATCTGTTATAAGTGCGAATTTAATCATTATTATATCGCCAATTTCATTTGAAATATCTAATTTTTCTGTCCCTTCACCATTAGAATTATAATTCTTTAAAATTGTCCAAGTATCTCCATAATCTCTTGAAATTGATACTACACCTATATCTCCTCCATTTTCTCCTTGAAACTCCAAATCAATTTCATACGAAAATTCTAGATATACTTTTTTATCCGTTTTAATTTCAATAGGTCTACTTATTAACTCTGCCTCCCAATTCCGCCCATACCCACGCTCTTGTGAGTTAAAAAGATTTGATGTTCCAGCATAGATATAATAATTATATAATTTTTTAATTACATGCCATGAATTATCTCCTCTCAACCAAGCAGTATTTTCTTTTTGAACTGGTATTCCGCTTATGTAAAAATCTTGTAAGGTTTCATTGAATAAATAACCAATTGGATTTAAGTTTTGATAAATATTATATTGTAAACTACTAGGTTGAGCAAAATTTATCAATGAATTATCTTGATTAAATAATTCACTCGAATTAGTATATTTCCCATCGGATATATGAAATTTAAAAGAATAATTTGAGAATATTCCTAAAGATATTGATCTTACGAAGCTAATTCCCTTATCCTCCGATATATTTGAACTAGCATTCCAATTACCAAAATAATTCACCATCGAATAATTTGTATTTTCTATTTCGATATAAACATATTCAGGATAATTATTATCACTGTCAAAATAATTAATTGAGAAAATTACTTTTTGAAATTCTAAATCTGGCTTAACTTGAATGTTTTTAGTCGAATCAAAATAAATATGAGGTGATTCATAATTAGTTTTATTTACTATAGAAATAAAATCAATCATAAAACCCTTATAATTGATTAAATCGCTGTTTTCATCCAAAATTGCTTCAAATTTAAATTTGACATAATTACCTTTATATTCTGTTAAATTAATCTCTTCTAAATCCCAATCATTTTCCAGATCTGTATAGCTTTTTAATGGAGGAGATTTCCATCCAGAGCCATTAATATTAATCAAGAGATTGATAATATCATCTTCATTTAAACTACATCTAAATCCAATTTTTAATATTGGATTCATATTATCTTCTAAATCTCTTAAATCAAAGTACGGGCTCAAAAAAGATCCATTAAGAACTTCATCCATTTCTATTGACTGATACGTATAATTTATAGGATAGTTATAATTGCTTCCGAAATAAACAGCTTCCCAATTGTTCCCATATTTGTTTGATCTATTATCATTTTGTTCATTTTGATTTAGTAAGTTCCATCCCGTACCGGACAAACTCCAATTATCAAGTCCGAAATTAAAGCAGTGATCGTAAGGAAAAGTTTTAATTATTAACGGATTTTCGATTCTTATAGATAATTGTGTCCCTTTGAGAGGAAAATATGACTCTTTTTCACCATCTCTTACATAGAAATAATAATGATAAGTGAGATTGTTTGGTAATTCAATCTCTTCACTGGCAAAAATAGCTCCATCAGTATAATTTCGATCGGCAATATTAATTTGATTCATTGTATAATTTTTAGAAAGTTCTTGGATAGAGACAATAACTTGTTGTGGAGCAACATTGGCGCTATCATTATCAAAATATTCGATATAAAATTTGTATCTATCAAGTGTGTTATTATTATTTAGGTGATCTCCTTCCCTCTCACTAAGACTCAAAACCGTCGTATTTTTAAGATTTCCATTATATGAGATCTCGGGAATTTTTAATTGAGGCTCATAAATATTTTCAACTTCTGAGATATTTAGGGAAAAATTTCCCTCACCGTTTATAGCTTTAATGACCAAAATTGAATTTGTTTCATTTTTACATGGAGTAAAATAAAGGAAATTATTTACTCCAAATATTCTACGAGATGATTCTAATAAAATTGGCTCTCCGTAATTTGTTGATTCATTAGAAAATAAATAAATGTCAAAAATAGCATCATTTTCAATTTCAGTTAAATTAAAAAGATATTGCTTATTTTCCTCCAAAATAATTTTCCTAGCAAATGCATGGTTTCCCAAAGGATTAGATGTGGAACTGGATAAGTAATCATTATATTCCATTTCTGGAGAAATTGATTTTATAAGGGCATCAACTGCTGCATCAATATTAAGCTTACCATATCCTTCATGTTGATCTTTCAATCCAGATCTAGAAGTTGCATTTATTGCTTCAAGATAGAGAGGAGGGGAAAATCGATTTTGACTTTCAATGATCTCTGTATCTGGATCATCTTCTCTATTTTGATTTGTTTCCGTAGCAGTCATTAGAAGAACACTTTTCATTATTTTAGTCCATTTAGATTTATTTATGCTTTCCCAATTACTCCATGTTTCCCATTTTGCGTCCATAAGAATATTTAATGCTGCGGAAACTAAGGCAGCAGAAATAGATGTTCCATATCCACTAGTTAAAAGATTAGAATTAGCATCAGCACTTATTATAGTTCGATATTGATTCAACTTACTTCCCCCTGGAGCAACAATATCCGGTTTAATTATGTTGGAGTCAATACTTTTTCCCATAGAACTATAAGAAGTTAATTGATCTTTATCATTGATGGCTCCTACCACTATAGCATTTTTATTCTGACCCAATGCATTTATCGTCTCAAAGTCATCTATACCATAATTTCCTGCTGATATAACCACAAAAATTCCATTATCTGCCACTTCATCAATCACTAAATTTATGGCGGAAGCATCAATTTCATAATTTCCTAAAGCAAGACACACACTTATGATTTTATTCGAAGTTCTATTTTGAATTACACTACCTAAAGCAGAGATTATATTAGAAACTCTTCCTTGTCCTGTTTCATTTAAAACTTTATAATTAAGAAGTTTGGAGGCATTAGCTATGCCTGTAAAATATTTATACTCTGGAATATAATATTCTGGAAAAAATCGTAAAAATGAATTTATTGAAAAGGTTGGATCTTTATTTGTTTTTTTATGATATTTTACTCTCAAATCATATAGTCCCAAATTATCTTCTGTTATTTGATGGGTAAATGAATTGAAAATATCTTCTTCCTCATGATAAGAAAAACCTACCAAATCACCGTCATAAAATAATTGGAACCAAAATTTATCAATTTCAAGCTGAGAAAAAGAAACTGAAGAATTTATAAAAATAGCTGTTTCTGGTTTTGAAACATTAAATGTACATAATTTAATTGAATAATTGCTTGGATTTATATCAGTTTCAAAAATATCTGAATGAGTGAAATTTTTCGAAATTTTAATTTCAATAGGATTGGACGAGTCATATTGATATTTTCCTGTCCCAGAAATAACTGAAGCTAATAAGGTCCCATGGCCATTATCATCTTCTGCCGTATCCGAAGTGTTAATAAAATTGATATCCTCTATGATTTTATCAGTTAGATACTCATGAGATCCATCTATTCCGGTATCTAACAAGGCAATAGATGCTTCAGTATCACCATTATACCCTAAAGCACCATCCGAAATATCGAATGAACCCGTTTGGATGGATGCATAATTCATTTGAGCTTCTAAAATACTATTTGATTCTATATATAAATCCTCATAAAGATTTTCAAACAGAGTTTTATTATCTTCAGAAGGCATTATACCGTAAAATCCGCTAAAAGATTCAAAAGACTCATTCCATCGCCCTTTAATAGTACCTCCATATATTTTAAAATTTTGTTCGATATCTTTATCATAAGAACTTGTTTTAAGGAATACAATCACATTTGGATTATATTTTTCATCTGATGAACTAATATTAAAATCATTAATTCTTTCAGTACCATAATCGCTTAAGAAAGAACTAATATTTGGAAATATTAAGATTAAAATTGATAAAATAATAAAAAATAATAAAAAAATTGATTTTAACTTAAACCTCATTTTTGCACCTCCCTTTTATTATTGGATGATATATCTTTATCATTAGTTAGATACTCCTTCAAATTTAATTCGATATTCAAAATAGTGTCTCTAGATGTTAAATGTAAGATTCTAATCTCATTTCGTTCAATTTCTTGTCTTTTTTGTTCATTTTTTTTTACATAAATTCCATAAGAGATAATAATGGCTAACCCTATAATAGTTGGAAGCAATAAAAATAAGAATTGAATAGTTTTTGGTTGAATAACTTTTATTTTTAATTCATTTGAAATTGATTTTTGTTCGAATAAGTAATAATACTCAATTGAAGCACCTTGAAGACTACTGATTGCTTGAGTTTTAGCCTTTAATGTATAATTAAAATTAAGTATTTGATTTGGATTAATTATCGCAATCTTATAGATTAATCTTCCATCAATTAAAGAAAAAATGTCTTGCGGAAATCCTAGCATATCATTGATATTCAAGTCTTTTATACAGATTGTTCCTGTATTTTCAATTTTAATATTTATCGTAATGATATCTCCAATTTCAACCTGGTTTTTATTTACTGTTTTTATAATGCTAAAATTTATATTTCCTATAATTAATGGTCTCGATTTTCTAATTTGAATTAAATTATTACTTTTGGGTGATACAAGGTTAATTGCGGGATAAAAATATCCTTTCCAATCAGTTTTATTTACAATAATTTTTTGGGATTTTGTTAGATTATAAGTGATATTATTAAAAACTAATAATCCATCATCTATTCTTTTTAAGTCTCCATATATATCTCTGGTTGAGATACTAATATTATTCAGATTCGAATCTTCTCTACCAACATTTTTAACATTCAAAGTGATATTAAATAAATCAAGAATTTCTGGATTTATATCTGACGTATTTAGACAAATATCTATTATATTTAAATGAGGATACTGAGAATTATAATCAACTGGTGCATTATAAAATATATTTTCAGGATTTGATGATAGTGATTTTAAATTTTTATTATCAGAGATAATACTATTATTATATTTTACATTTATATCGTCCATAATACCTGAGTTCGGTATATAAAAGGAGAATTCGATGGATTTTTCTTCTAAGGGTTTTAATTTGTTATATTTTAATATTAAGTGATTATTTATTATTGAAAGATTATTCTGGTTATCCAATATTCCCGGAATTGGTATTTCGATTGATATATTCTTAGCCGTCTCACAACCAATATTTTTAATAAATATACTATAATTAACGGATTCACCGGGAATGGAAGTATAATCTGATAATTCAGCAAAACAAACTAATGAGGCCATATTCTCAGTACTCAGAGTGATTGAATTTGAATAAGAATAATATCTCACAATTTCGTTTTTAGATGAGTATTTTATATTAGTTTGCATATTGTATGGATTAACATCCCTATCTTCAAAAAAAATATCTATATTATTTATAGAAATATTAAATATATCAGAATTCTGGTTTCGGATTCTAAAAATCATTGTGTAATCTCCATTTTGGCTGTCTTGGAATAACCAATCAATAGTGTTATTATATTTAGTGATAGAAAAGATTCTGGTTGTATTTTCGCTCAATCTTAAGTAAGATTGTAGATTTTGGTATTCTTCAGATTGAAAATTAAAGATTTCGAATTGAGTTCCCCCAGAAGAATCAGTAAGATTGATTTCAATTGAAACTCTATCAATTGAATTATTTACTAAATTAATTAATGAATTATTTGTAGCTAAAAATTGTACTTCAACTTGCTGTTCTAGATCTTCTTGCTGAGATAAAATAACCCAACTTTCATTATCATTATTTAAAGCCATTTCAGGAGTTGTTGAACCATATTCATCACCAACTATAATATTGGGTAATTTTTCTTCGGAACCAATGGTAAAATTTATCTCGTGAAAGTTTGTAAAGGAATCTAAATTAGAAATAGAATAATTTTCTGATAAATATGATATTTTTTTACCAGGTTCCAATTTCCAATTTTCATTATTCCATACACTATATTGATTTGTAAAAGCAGCTTTTAATTCATTAGTGGTCATTCCTAAATTAATAATTAAACTTAGATAACCCTCTTCCGGATCAGCGAGAATATCTATAACCTCATTCATTTTCTCATTATATGGATACAAGTTAGTAATATTAAAGGGATTGGGGAAATAATAGTCAGCAGCACCATCTCCATACGTATCAAAGGAAAATATTTTTGGATCCTCATCAAAATTGAAAAATTCTTCCAATGAGTTATATTCTGTATATTCATGATCTACGATATCCCAAATACTATCCTTTAACTCCTCAGCGTATAGAGGATTACCTCCTTCTAGATATACCAATATTGGGAATACTTCATCCAAAGTAATAGGAATAATCGTTGGAACACCCCAAGCAGTTTCATTACCTACATTTCTGGCTGTGATATTAAAATTAAATTCCCTATAAGCGCCATATGTTGCATTCTCTCCAACCAATTTTGTCTGAATTTTGATATTTGGGTCAGAACCTAAAAATTTATATGAAATTGAATAATCGTCTAATGGTTCTAATATGCCTGACGGATATCCTTGGATGCCGGTGAAACCTAGCATAGGTAGGAAATTAATAATATCATAATCATCCCGTAAATTAACAGGATTAACATAATTTTGTTTTAAACCGCCATTATCTCTCCATAATAATTCGAAAGAATAATTTTCCAAAGTTTGGATATCAAAATCAATATCGGCTAAATAAAGAATTAACCCAAGTTGATCTAAAAGTTGCTGATTAAACTTTGAATATTTAGGGTAAATATTTGTTATCTCTGAACAGAGAACATTTGTATCTAAAGCAGTTAAAAATGTCCCCATTAGATTATTATAAATTTTTTCGCTGGGCTCCAAGAAGCTTTCCATATAATTTAATGAACTAAATAGATCAAATTGATATTCATGATTGCCTATTTTATGAAATCCGTTATCTAATCCCTCATATTGGACCTCGACTATTGTATAATGAGAATTTTTTGCCAAGGAAAAGTTTCCAATATTTTCAGAAATCTGATCTAAAGTTTCAGTGGAGGCAGTTTCATTAATACCTATAACGGAACTTAAATTTTCAAATAAATCTTCATTCTCTTCGAGAATAGTGTTGAATTGATCGAATGTATCTTGAAAATCAGTATCATGTAAAAAAGGCGAAATAGCAGCACCAGTATTAAAATCAATTTGATCATTTCCCATTGCAATTTTCCCTTGGAAAAATTCTGGGGTATTAACTAAGGCATATGAAAGAGAAAGATGTTTACTAGAATAATAACTATTATCCATAAGGCGATTAATATCAAAAGCTTTCCAATACCCGTCTTTTGGGATATTACTCGTCAATTCTTCCAATAATATATTCCATTGTGGATAATAACCAGTAAATGGATAAAAATATGGATCGGATGAGTTTACGTTTATAATATCAATTTTAAACTTTCTTTTAATTATCTCGAAAGCTCGTTCGGCTCTATCTTTTACATCTTGAGATTTTAATTCCTTATCATAATATAGAAAACCCGCAAATGAATTAAAATTTGTAGCAAAATAGTCTTCTATGTTCCTTGTTGTTAATGGAAAGGGAAAAATTTCTGATTGTATACCATTAGAAGCACTAATAAATATGTTGCATCGGTAGAATGCAGGATCGCTAGTATCAAAATTATTCAAGATATTTGTATCATTTGTAAAAATTGAATGTTTATGTAAAGATCTATTACCTGCTAAGTATGTGCTTATCTGCTCTGCATATAAATCATTACCAGCAATATCTGAAGTTTTTATTTTATTAGATTTTTCATCAATTGAATAAAGTTGGTTTAGATTAGAACTTTCATAAAATATTGAATAAAGGAAAGGAATGGTAAATAGGAATACCAATGAAAATATGATGATTGTTTTTTTTTTAGACTGTATTATCGTATATTACCTCCTTTTAGACAGTTTCTCTATATATTTCGACTATTTTACTTTTCCTTGCTTTCCATAGTAATGCTTTCATTCCAAAATAGATGAATAATATTGAAATTGCATAAATTATCAGAAAACTTGTCCACGGAAAATAAAATTGATAAGGTATATTACTCATCAAGCTTAAACTGGATCCAAAAAGCCAACCAGTTGCACCACCAACAATTACACCAACCGTACCGCTACTTAACATAATTATCAATGCTTCCACAATGAAAAGCTTATTTATTTCTTTTCCCTTCAGACCTAAGGTTCTTACTATCCCTATCTCTTTTTTTCTCTCAATAATTGAAGAATAAGAAGAAGAAAGTAAACCAAATAAACAAATTATAACCGTGGCCATTAAAATCAACATAAAAAATGTATCCATTATAGCAAAAGCAGATTCTTGTCTTTCAACTGTTTCTGCCAAATTATTGATATCATAATTATAAATTTCTCTGTAATTATTGTTAATTTCTTCTTCAATATTATTTGAAAGTTTAACATCATCTCCCCTTAGTTTAATAAAAAATCTATCGACCCAGGTAGGTTCAGCGATTTCTATAATATCTAAATAAGTTTCATGAGAGACTAATACACCCCCACTAGCAAAAGTATTTGCAGAACCGCTGAATATTTGAGAAAACCCAGGAACACTAGTAGCCATTCCCACTATCGTGAATATAAATCTCTCCACTTCCTCTCCTCTATGAACCACAATTCTCACTTTCTCCCCCAAATCAAAATTAGATTGGATTGCGATGGATTCGGAAATGATGCAATTATATTCATTCTCATTTTGTATTTTCCCAAATGCATCATTTGAATTTCCTCGGCTAAATCTTAGAAAATTATTATCAATAGTAAAATGATATCTCTCATCAATACCGATTAATGAGATTTCTTGAGTGGATAATCCAGCATAATCCCCAATCTCAACACTGAACTCTTTATTTTCTTGAGAATATAATTGATTCAAATGATTTGTTCTTATTAATACAGAAGAAATTCTTTCTATACCATCAATATTAAGTAATTCTTCTTCAAAATCAGTCGTGAATATTTTATTTGGATTAATATAATCGTCATTACTTTGAAGCTGAACTGAAAAACCACCGAAACCCCCACCAAACATTCCACCACTAAATTCTTCTTGGTCTTCCCATCCACTAGATTCAATCATTAAATCTGAACCATAATTTATATAGACACTCGTTTGAACTTGTGAAGAAAGATCCTCTAATAAAATAGAGGTGAAAATCACAAATGAAAAAGAGATTGCAAAAATTATGATCGTACTTGTATTCCTTCTCTGATAACGATATACGAAAATTCTAACTACTTGATGTAGTCGCTTTGCTATTGGTTTAAAGATCCCAATAATGAACCGTAAAATAACAGGCATTAATCCTAACCCTGCTAAAGTTATACCTATAAGAAATATCATCAACACAACAATCATCACTCCTGCCATTAGGCTTAAATTAAACGAAATTATAATTCTAGGAATAATTAAATAAATAAATAAACCATTTAAAGCAAGAATTATGCCCATAATAATCAATTTTAGGTTTATAGTAGATTTTTTTTTAATCTTATATAAGGTGTCTTCATGACGATACGGATGAATTGATTCTATTATCTGTAATCGCATTACCTTTATGGCAGGTGAAATGCTAACTACCAATCCGACACTTATACCTATTATATAGGCAAAAATAATAGAAAATGGTGTAAAATTAAAACTTAATGTCGCTCCTCCCAAAATATCAATATTAGAAAGCAAAATGTTATTCGCAAAAGGAATAATTAGAAATCTAGTTCCTAATAAACCCAATACTATTCCCGAAATACTCCCAAAATTACAAAGTAAAAAACCCTGCAAGACTACAATTGCTAAATTATAATATTTATGAGCACCTAAGGTTCTAAATATTCCGAATTCTCTAATTCTTTCTTCAACTGAAGTTTTTAAAATACCATTAATAAGAATACCTGAAATTAACATAGCAATGATTGATACAAAAACGATTGCTATAGTAAAGATCATACTCAATATTTCAGAAAAACCCAGAATTTCTAATTTAGGTAACTCAATATTATACTCCTCTATTCCAATAGCTAATTGAATGTCACTTGCTACACTTAATACTCTTTCTTCAGAACCGCCAACATCTCTTATATCATATAAACCACTATCTCCATAAAATAATGAAATAAGTTTATAACATTTTCCCTCAAAATTTTCCCCTGTTTCTACCGAAAGCATGTCATATAAGGTCTCAATATTAACACAGATTAGATTTCTATTCCTATAATTAGCTGGCCATTTTAAGTTAAAATCAAAAATTTTTTGGATGGTAAAATTTCTAATAGGTCTGTAGACTTTATCACCATGCTGAATATTAAAACTAATTTGAATAGTGTCATTCTCCGCGTATTTTATGTCATCATTAAAACCATAATAAATCGCACAATTATAAGATTCAAGGAGATCTAATCCCAAGTCTTCGTTTTTATCTGGTTTAAGAAATTTTCCAAATCCAATTTCATGAGTAAAATTAATTCCTGAAATCAGCGCTGTTTCTTGAGAATTTGTTAATTCTTGTGTTTGGAAACTTGCTGATACATTGACATTTCCCCTTACTTCCATTCTTGGTAAATAAAATTCTATTTGATTAGAGGTTGCCTCTATTTTATCAATCACGGGGTTGTAATCAAAATAAGAGGATCGATTACTAGGTTCTCCATTATAATGACGAACACTAATGACAAGATCTTGATCTCCCGCATCTACACTAAGATAATTAACAAATCCAACAGAAATAGAATCTGCTAAAAAGAGTACTAACGCGAGTAATCCGACAGAAATTAGTATTCCAATGGTTCCAAGTAATGTTCTAATCTTTTGAGTTTTTAAATCCTTGAACGCATATTTAAAAACTAATTTTATATTTGCCATAATACAATAGGATTAGTTTAATTTTCACCTTGAAAATATCAATCATTGCTTATTTTAATATTAGAACATCATTGATTAACTCAGCATTTATATTATTTTCTTTAACCAATTCATCTAATATATCATTAAAATGTTCTGGAAGATTATTTAATATCGATTCAGGGATAATTTTTTGAATTTCTTCTATATTAATTGAACCTCTGCCTTGATTTTTGAATAAGAATTGAAAAATTTTGCTTTTACATTTTTCCTTATTTATTTCTGCGTCTTTTTTCCTTTTTAAGGCCATAACATTTGTTTCCTTTAATCCTCCCACTTTACCTTCATGAGTTAATTTCCCATCCCGCATATGTAAAGTTCTACCAGCAAATTCAGAAACTGCAGCATCATGACTTACAGCCACAAATGTAGCGCCTCTTGCATTCAAGTCTCTTAATAAATTTAGAATAAGTATTCCAGTTTTAGAATCTAAATCACCAGTGGGTTCATCTAATACACAAATTGCAGGATCGTTGGCAAATGCACGGGCAATAGCAACTCTCTGTTGCTCCCCTCCACTTAATTCACTCGGAGTATGGTGCGCTCGCTCCTCTAACCCTACCAAATTCAAAAGATCCATAGCACGCTTTTTCTTTCCTCTCTTGCTTAATTTACCTTTAAAATGAAGAGGAACCATTACATTTTCAAGGGCAGTCATCTGAGGCAGTAGATTATAAAATTGAAAAACAAATCCGATTCGATCTCGCCTAATATCTGCTAAATTATTATCAGATAGCATAGAGATATTTCGGCCTTCAAGAAAAATTTTCCCTCTCGTAGCAGTATCAAGTCCCCCAATCAAATTTAAAAGTGTAGTTTTTCCGCTTCCGGAAGGACCCATTATAGACACGAATTCTCCCTTATCTATCGTTAAGTCAACTCCGCGCAGAGCGGCTACTGCAGTAGTTCCAAGTAGATAAGTTTTATGAAGATTTTCAACAACAATAAGATGGTCATAATCGCTCCCCGCTTTTTTCCCCTCATCAAATCCTTTTTGAAGTTTTTGTTTTTCTCGTTTAGAATATAACAGTTTTTCTCTTTTTTTCGATTTTATTTGTTCCTTTTCTTTTTTCTTTTTCCATTTATGATAACCTTCTGTGATCTCACCATTCCAAATGGCTAAATTCCCAGTTTCCTCTTCATATTCCGCCATTAAAGGAGTTTTTTCAGGCTGATTTTGAGTTGTCATTTCTCTATTCTCCGTTCAAATTAATAACTCTAATATATTCAAATAGATTATGTTTAACTTTTTAAAACTTTTCACTTATGAAATTTAAAACATTATTTCTTATTTGAATTTAGTTATTATATTAAATATTACCATTCTATTTGAATAGAATATCTTAAGAAAATACCTTATAATTGAAGAAAATTGAGATTATCTCATTTTTTGATTCTTAATTTAATCTAATCGATTTTTTTACAGTTTAAGTGTGTGGTTATATGTTTATCTAAAAAAATACGAAAATGTCCCTAATTATTGGCATATTGCTCAACATAAGTCTTTAAGTACAGAATCTAACTCAATTATGTATAAAAATTTATAAAAGAACATTTTAATCAAATCGAGGAGATTTTAGGAAGGAGATTGAAATTTTATTTAAAAATCTTTTCTTCTAGCCTCTTCAATTTTATTTTTAAATAAAAGATTATCCTTTCTCAATCTCTCAATTTCTTCAACTAAAGGTTTCACGATTGAAACTAGTTGTTCTTTTGAAAATAGATTATCATTATCTACTTCTTGAATTTCTTGCCCACGGATTTTTCCTTCCTTGTCTATATAGAGGATTGTAAGTAATTCTCTTATTTCTCCCCCCTTTATGTTATCATGTAAAAAAACATAAGGAAAAGGATATTTATTGCGACCTTCTAACATCTCTTTTGAAATTTTTATTTCATGCGTTTTCCCACAAAATTTGCAATTGTAATGTTTAATAATGAAATCTTTATTGGACATTATATAAAATAGAAAATATAAGTTAGGAATTAAATTTTTTTCTCAAAAGTTTTAACATTTTGTAATATAGATTTTGTTCTGCTTGCTTTTTAGTTCTTGATTTCTTGGATTCTAAATTATCTATAATTGAACTTATTTTTTCTAATAACTCATTATCTTGGTTATAAATTCGAGGTTTTTTAGCAATCCATATTCGATTATTATCGGGGCCTATTGATTCAAAATTAGTCTTAATTATTGGGGTGCATCTTAATTTTGCTTGTAAAAATTCTAAAAGTTGATTTTTGTTTAAAATTGGGGAATCTTTGACAATATTATCCCAATCTTCATAAAATTTGTTAATGATACAGTTCTCGACCGTTGTTAAATTATCTCCGGAATCTAAAAATAAAGCACCACATAAAGCTTCGAAAACATCTGCTAAAATTTTTGTCCGTTCTATATTTTGACTTTCTGATTTGTAAATATATTTTTCTAAATTAAAAAATTGTCGGGCAATTCTTTTAAGCATATTATCATTTTCTAATTGTTGTTTTAATTGAGTTAATTTTCCTGGTGACCGAATGCCATCTTTATATTTTTTTAAAACAAATATCAATTTTATCACGCTGTCTCCTAATGTCTCTAATATTTCATAATCTTTGACTCCATGTTCATGTCCATATTGTGGTGTTGTTAATGCTTGTTTTAATAATTCCTTATCATTAAATTCATAACCGATTTTTTTTTCAAAATCTTTGATTTTATCCTCTTCAGTCATCTATTATCTTAATTTTTAGAAAAATTTAAAAATTTAGAAGAAACTAATTAATATATGGAAAGTGAAGAGAATTGGAAACAAATAATCTCTAAAATCAAAAATATTGAACAAAAATATTCTGATTTGCACGAATATCTTTCCAATTTAAATATTCCTTCTCGCGATTCTATTCTTGAAGAGATTCATAAAAATATCATAATGGAACATCCCGTTTTTAAAGCATTGGGAACTTCAAAAGAGGAAATATTTATAGAAAAAACCAACAAAAAATCAAAAAAGATCCATAATTTCATCCAAACCACAATTAAGAACATTAAAATTAATCCGGTCAAAAAAGTCTTTTATTTACGTAAATTTCTTGATAAATTTATAGATATCTCCGAATCAGATAAAAATGTTGTTATAAAATCCTTGAAAAATACGGATATTGATGAATTAAATGAAAAAATGGAGTCTCTCATCAAAATTTTTAAGATTGAAGATATTGAATAAAATAAATTTACAGAATTCTTTCTAAAAAAGTAAAAAAATAAATAGAAACGAGAAATTAGATTATTACAAAGATATTTTCTATTATAAATCAAACAATTCAGTTAATACTAATACTTTTGAGATCCCTTTGATTTTTATCTTTCTTGTAATAATTTTTCCTAACATTGAAAGTGTTGAAAGTTTGCCGGCTGCAATTTTTAAAAATAATTCTGTAGTAGTTGCTAATTTACCATCCCACCCTAACGCATCCTTTTTTAGATTTTCCTTTTCATTATTTTTAATACCATCAACTTCAACGTGTCCATCCTTAATTTTAATAAGAGCAGCATATCTTCCATCAGTAGCATTCAATAGAATTTTGAGATCGGTATCTTTAAATTTTTTCTTGAACTTCTCATTATCATTCAAAGGTTCAAATTGTTGAGAAATTATCTTAGCAAATCCGCGTAATTTTTTATCAGACATTTTTAAATTTCTATATTAATATTAATTGTATTAATTATTGTTTTATATTGGAAACAATATAAATCTTTAAAGTATGAAATTATCTATTAGTTTTAGATTAAGTATAATTAAATCAGAGAATCTTATATGAACTACCTTAGATTCTTTAAGAAGGAGTTTTAATACCCCGATTCCTCGCTACCTGTGAAGAATTCTTCATAGGCTTTTCTATCTTCAATAGATATCCTATCTGCTTTACTTTCTTTAATAACGATTGGTGATGTTTCTTTATCATCGTGCTTGATTTTTTTAATGATTTTATAATCCCTTTCATCTTTTCCAAGCTCAAAATATTGATCACATGCTTTACAGTACAATTTCTTATCCTTTGGAATCAGAATATTATCACAATTTGGACAAAAGCGCACAGTTTTTTCACCTTTTCTTTTTCTATAGTTCTATATATTACAATTTTTTTACTTCTCATTTAAGGATTTATTTTTCTTACTATTTTTTAAATCCTTACATTACATCATTATTAGATACTTTCATAGTAAATTTTTCTTAACTTAATCATAAAATAAATAAAGGTATATAAACCTTTTTATAATCCAAAATGTTATAATCATCCAAGAAAACAATTATTAAAAAGGCTTGTTAAAGAATTATTAATTAATTATTTATCGTTAGATTTTGCTTTATTTTCTTTTCTTTTATTATTTTAAAAATTACATATAATTAATCTTGGAATCCATTGTTATGGTTGGTTTTTTTCCAATAACTAATACAAGGTAAAATATCTCAATAGATCAAATTAATCTTTAAATTATATTATTCCATATTTTAGATTGTGGACGAAAAAGTCGAGAAATACTTTAATAAACAGTCCTCTCCCCAAAAAGCAATATGTCTTAAATTAAGAACATTGATCTTAAAAAGATTTCCAAATATTAACGAAAAAATTAGATGGGGGCCCCTAATTATGATGATAAATTTTATATTGTAGGATAAAAAGATAGTGTAAATTTAGGACTCTCTATAAAAGGGTTAAAGAATAGTGAGATCTCTTTATTCCAAGTAACTGGAAAAACCATGAGGCATTTGAAATTTAAAAAATTAATTGATATTGATTCGGAAAAAATAAAAGAATTATTGGACCTCGTTTGGAAATCAGATTAAATGAACTTTTATTAATTCAATTCTTTCTTTATCTATTTAATAATTAAAAAATGAAAAAAATTATCTATTAAATAAAAAATAACTAACTTAAATGATAAAAAGATCTATCTTAGTATTTACTTTAAATTTAGTGTGAATTAATTTTATGAATAAAGAGATATTATTAATTGGGCATCGTGGAGCAAATAAGGAAGCGCCTGAAAATACTCTAAAATCATTTCAAAAAGCAATAGAATTTGGCGCGGATTATATAGAATTCGATGTCCATATGAGCAAAGATAATGAAATAATTATTATGCATGATGAGAATACGTATCGCACAACGGGTTATGCAGGATTAATTAAAGAAATGACTTTATCAGAATTAAAAGAATTAGATTGTGGGGAAAGAGAACAAATTCCTACTCTTACAGAATTGATAGAACTATCAAAAGGGAAAATAAATTTACAATGTGAAATAAAGGCAGAAGGCTTAGCAGATAAATTAGTAAAACTTATTCGAGAAGAAAATCTTATAACTTCTTCAATTATCAGTTCTTTCAATCATGAAGAGCTAAAAGAGATACAAAAATTAGAAAAGGATTTAAAACTGGCTGCTCTCGAACCAACTGGATCAGGATGGATAACGGATTGGGTTTCTAAAAAGAAAATTGTTGATAACGCAAAAGAAAACAAATTTTTCGGTATTAATCCACTATATAAACTTATAACAAAAGATTTAGTTGATTATGCTCATGAAAAAGGTTTAAGCGTAATTCCCTGGACAGTTGATTCAAAAAATGCTATGAAAAAATTAATTGAACAAGGGGTCGATGGAATTATAACAAATGATATTAGAAAAGCGAAAAAAGTATTGAATCGATAGAAATCAATTATGTTCAAGTTTATTCTGAGTAAATGCATAAATTAATTTAAATCTACGTTCTAAAGTGAATTTAATAAAATATTTTAGTAAATTATAACTAAATAAATCAATAATTATTAAGGAATTTATTAAGAGAAGAGTGTAAAAATGTTCTCTCAAACCGTAGAAAAAAATGGTAAGATTGATTTTGATAAATTATTTTACCCTAGAGCTATGGGAATCATCGGCGCTTCCTACAATCCAACGGGAGGAGGTTATTTTGTCCAAGTCATGAAAGATCGGTTAAGAATACCAATGTATCTTTTTAATCCAAGATTAAAAGGAAAAGAGCTCTATGGAAGAAAAGTTTATGCATCAATCTTAGAGATTCCTAAAGATAAACTAATAGATTACGTAATTATTGCGGTTCCGGCTAAAATTGTTCCTAAAATAATGAATGAAGTTGGTCAGAAAGGAGTAACTTTTGTAACCATCTTTAGTTCCGGTTTCAGTGAAGTTGGAAACGATGGATTAGAGGATGAAGTATTAAGCATCGCTAACCAATATGGCGTCAGAATTATCGGTCCAAACTGCATTGGAGTATACTGTCCCGAATCTGATTTATATTTTGGGAGGGATCAATCAAAAAAAACAGGAAATTTTGGTGGAGTATTCCAATCCGGAGGTCTTGCGGTAAATGCTTCTCAATTGGCTGTTGCATATGGGTGCTATATATCGAAAATGATTTCAATCGGAAATGCGATTGATCTTTCCCATCCAGATTTTCTTGAATATTTTTTAGAAGATGATAAAACAGCAATAATAGGTTTATATTTAGAGAACTTGAAAAACCAAGAATACGGTAGGCGTTTTATGGATGCCGCAATAAAATGTAATTTAAACAGAAAGCCTGTCATATTATGGAGAGCCGGTTACGGAGAAGCAACTAAAAAAGCTATACAATCTCATACAGGAGGTTTGGCAGGAAATAATGAAATCTGGAAAGCAGTCGCAAAACAAACAGGTTGTTGTTTGGTCAATAATTCCATTGAACTTTCTGCTCTTGCTGCGGCATTTAAATTAACTCATTTACCCTCTTCAAGAAACATTGGATTAATAGGAATAGGAGGAGGCTCTACGATTGAGGCAAGTGACACATTAGAAAAGTATAATGTAAAAATCCCTCAATTAACAGAAAAAACTATTAATAAGATGGCAAGATTCCTTCCAGAAGTGAATACTAATTTGAAGAATCCATTAGACCTCGGAGCTTTAGGAGCAATGCCTCATTTATATTATCGAACGATTATAACTCTTGATAAAGATCCTAATATCTCTTCAATAGTTTTTGTAAAAGATCCAGAAAGATTTAAAAATTTAGAAGAAACAATGATTTCGAAAATGGGATTTAAGGAAGGTGTTGATTTAAATAGAGCTTTTATAAAATACATAACTAAAGCTAAAAGAGTATGTGATAAACCGATGTATTGTGTTATGCTTAAAATATCTGAGGGTTTTGAAGAATATAAAAGCCGCTACAAATTCAAGCTAAAGCTTCTCAATAGAAATGTGCCTGTATATGAGAACTTCGAATTAATCGGAACTGTTCTTGATCAAATGAATAAATATAGAGAATTCCTACAAGCGCACGGGAAATATCCAAAAAATTAGGATTGTTTCCATCTAATTATCATTGTGTTTAAATGATTTTGCGGGTTCACCGGAATAATATTTTTTATCTAATTCTCCCCTCCAACCCTTGTGGAGTACAGATAAAGGATAAATTACATAATTATCATCTGTTCTTGCATCTGGACCTGCAATTACTCCTGGATAAAAAGTTGAATTCTTTCCAATTTTTATTTCCACAATACTAATTTTTCCAAAAATAGAATTAACAGCATGAGAAGAAATTGCTGATGTGGGATAAATGAATACATTTTCATGTAATTTAGTAAATTCTAATCCTGCAAATGAATCACAATATATTACATTATTTTTTATTTTATTATGGCCAATTTTTCTTAATGCTCTGTTAAGAAGCCACGGAAAAGGTGATTTAGAACTTAACCACACAGGAAATTTTATAATAAATCCTCTTCTATGATAATATTTTAAAAGTTTAGTTTCTTCTGAATCTCTTTTATCTAAAACCCGTTGAAAAATTCCTTGTTTCGGAGGACTTTTCTTATTCCATAATTTAACCCAAAAAGCAGAAAATTCAATTAAAATTAAAATATAAACACAATAAAGCAAAATCATCGAAAATGGAAATATTATCCAATGAATCAATGGACTTAATTTAAAAAAATTTAAAATTAAGTATTCTAAAATTAGAAATATACCTAAACATACATAAAAAGGAACTAAAAAGCAAATAAAATTAATCGCAAAGAATTCTAATATCGGTAACTCTACGTTCTTTTCAAGAACTTTATTTTCTTCCGTTGAAAAATTGTCTAATTCCTCATTTTCCATAATATTATTATAAATACTTAATTATAAAAAAATAATTGAAATTGTTATCTTATTATGATTGATTTCTTTACCGTATTTTTAGGTATTATTCTCACAATAATCGCATCCTCTTGTTTCTCCCTAGGTTTTATATTACAGAAAAAGGGAGTCTCCGAAGGTCTTCCTGAATTAGATTTTGAAGAAGGATTATCTACCTCTCTAAAAGCATTTACGGAATTTTTGAAAAACAAAACTTGGATTTCGGGAATTCTAATTGGCCTAATTGGATGGTTTCCATATATTTTTGCAATCTCTTTAGTTGGGATTACTTTTGTTCAACCCTTAACTAATATTGGATTAATCGTGTTTGTTATTTCAGCAATAAAAATATTAAAAGAGAAAATAAAATTAATAGAGATTATATCTGTAATCTTACTAATTCTTGCTCCTGTTTTTTTTACTATTGCTGGAATATCAAACGTTTCATTTGATTTAAGAGAATTTCAATTCCCCTTTTCCTTATTCTTATTACTTTTAGCAAGTATAGCAATCATATGTTATTTTTTTTCTAAAAAACAAATTAATGTTCAGTGGGATGGGATTCTAATTACTTTTTCAGGAGCAATTTTTTATTCAATTTCCACAATCTTTACAAATGTTTTTACACAGGCTCTAAAAATCGCTCAAGTAGATTTAATATCCTGGTTTGGTTGGGTGGAGGTTGTGTTTGGAATTTTTTGGTTTGATTTAAGCCACTTATGGATATTTTTTGGATTTTGGGGAATGCTAATTTTTTATGGAATCGGATTAATTTTGTCTCAGAGTGGATTTCAAAAAGTAAGAACCTTATTTGTTTGTCTGATTTTGAACTCTGTTTCTCTTTTTCTTTCTACTATAGCGGGATTATTTATTTTTAATCAAACTTTTAGTAATATCGGTTTTTTTCTCATAGGAATAGGAATTATCACCTTTTCGATAATAACATTGAGTAAATTTCAAGCTGAGTTTGAACAAATTGAATAACATACCTACATTAAGCTTTAATAATCATTTAAAGAAGAATTCCTAAAGATTATATTTTTAATTTTTGGATAAAGGTTTTATTGAAAAACTATATTCATATTTTTCGTTCTTTTTTAATTGATAATTTTTATGTACTGAAGGTAAGCCAGGGAGATCTCCTCCAACTCCTTTCTGTTTATAGTCAATATTCAAAGTAATATATTCTCTTATGGGTAGTTCATGGATATGAGTTGCTAATTCGAGATCATCCATAGTATAGGGCCATGCACTTATATTTAAATATGTTCCCCCCACATCTTCCACCAAAATACCCTCGTTTTGTTCGTTTGTGAGTTTACACCAACGAATATCCGATCTATTTCCATTTTCTTGAGGTCTAACATAATTATGGACTAAATCTTCAATAAGACCAGAATAAATCCCAATTGAAGCACCTAATTTCCTATCCCACATCGTCTCATGAGGTCCTCGCCCATACCAAGTCATTTTATTATATTCACCAGATAATTCGGTCTGCATACCAAATCTTATCAATTCTTTGTTCGGAATAAAACTGTTTATTATTATTATTATGCTTCCATCACCGTATACACTGTAGACAATTTCCAACGACTTATCTGAATTTGGTACTTTAAACTTAGTAAAGATCTTCTTATGCCCTGAATTCAAATTTTCGGTTCTCAATTCAATAATTTCTCTTTTTTCTGGAACTTCTTTCCAACTATAGTCAATTTTTGTTGTTTTGAAATCTTCAATATCCTCATCTGCAAAACCGATATCATTATCGATTGGCACTCTCCAAAAATTAGGTTTTAAGGATTTAGTTAAAATTCTCTTTCTGTTATAATATAATTCTTCAATCAGTCCAGAACTTTTACCTATAGTAAGTTTGAAATTATCCCCAATAAAACGGATTACTCTATCACGATCTTGAAGTTCAATTTCAGGATAAACCCCATTCATTTCTTTTATAAGGGATTCAGAACTAATTGGTAATTTAAATTGATCCCAAGCGATAATATGACCCTTTTGAGCCCAAAGACAATCATCGGAAAGAAATGATGTAATTTTAAGAAAGTATTCTGAAAATGTTTTGGGTTCAATATTTCTAATCGGTATTTTTATTTGGGCTTTTTCACTCGGTTTAATATTTTGTTTATCAATTAACCCTTCCTGGATTAATTTTCCGTTGCGGGTTAGTTCCCATTTCATATTAACAAAATCAAGAGATTTAAATTGATATTTATTAATGATCTCAAATTTATAATTAGATTGATCTATTGGAATGATTTTAATCCCTTGATAGACTTTTTTTACTTCGTATAATGATGGATTGGGTTTCCGATCAGGCATCACAATTCCATTTATACAGAAATTTTTATCATTTGGCTCATCTCCAAAATCACCCCCATAAGCCCAATATTCTTTCCCTTCTTCCGAGAACTTTCTCAAACCTTGATCTACAAAATCCCAAATACACCCTCCAATGAGATTGCTAAATTTTTCAAAGAGATCCATGTATTCTTGGAAATTCCCTAAACTATTACCCATGGCATGAGCATATTCACATAACATAATTGAGCGTTTTTCGTCTTTTTTAAGACTTCTTTTTGCGTTCATTTTTATAGTCCTTGGAGGATAATACATAAAACTAATGATATCTGTGATTTCATTATAATAATCTCCTTCATAATGGATTGGACGTGTATTATCTACTTCTAAAGCATCTCTCTTCATTTTCTTAAAGACATCTCCAAATCCGGCTTCATTACCAAGAGACCAAATTATTACACAAGGATGATTTTTATCTCTTTCTACCATCCTAATCATCCGATCGCAGCATGAATTTTCCCATAAAATTTCACTATTGGGAATTTTATCTCTCAAACCATGGGTTTCTAAATTACATTCATCAATTACGTAAATTCCATATTCATCACAGAGATCATAAAAATCGGGATGATTTGGATAATGACTTGTTCTAATAGCATTAATATTATTTTGTTTTATTATTTGAATATCCTTTTCCATTAAGTCAAATGACACAGCTCTTCCATTATCAGGATCATGTTCGTGTCGATTTACACCCTTTAATATTACAGACTTTCCATTTATCAATAGCTCACCTTTAGAATTCAATTCTACGCTTCTAAAACCGATTCGGTTTGATTCAACCTCAATTAATTCATTTTTGGAATTATATAATGACAAAATCACATAATATAGATTAGGAGTTTCTGATGACCACAATTGAGGATTTTTAACCTCACTACTTAACTTAAGAATAGTCTCAGACTTTTTTTCAAGATTAATTTCTTTTTCTATTTTAATTATTGGAAATTTCAAGCTAAATATATCTTTAACTAGTAAAACTTTAAGATTGTAGTTTAAAATCTCTTTATCACTATAATTTCTGATTTTTAATTTCACCGAAAGAATACCATTTTTAAAATTTTCTTCTAATGTGCTATTTAGATAAAAATCTCTAAGATGAATTTTCGGGGTAGAATAGATATATAAATCTCTAAAAATTCCACTAAATCTCCACATATCCTGATCCTCAAGATAAGAACCATCCGACCATCTATAAACCTCAACTGCTAAGATGTTATCTTTATCTTTTACCAACTCAGTTATGTTAAATTCTGCGGGAGTCATACTACCTTGACTGTATCCTACTTTTTCTCCATTTAACCAAAGATAAAAAGCGGATTTTACACCGTCAAAATGAATAAAAATTTCTCTGTCTTCCCAATTTTTTGGTAGATCAAATTTTTTTCGATATGAACCTACTGGATTATTTTCATGATCAATAGCAGGTATATTTTCTGTATCAATACTATAGGGGTATCTAATATTGGTGTAGATTGGAATTCCATATCCTCTCATTTGCCAATTGCTTGGTACATCTATCTCATCCCAGCTTTCATCATTAAAATCTTCCCTATAAAAATTAATTTGACGTTCTGCTGGTCTTTTCACCCAATTAAATTTCCAGATTCCATTTAAAGATTTATAATAAGGAGAATTTCTACGTGCATCAAGACATGATTCTTCATTATCAAATGGAATTAGAGTATTATGAGGTTCTAATTTATTAATTCCAATAATTTCAGAATTTTCCCATTCAAATTTTTTATCTGGATCATCCATTAATATCACATCGAAGATAAAATGAGGTTTTCTTAGTAAGATGAATGAAATAAAGATCTATTGTTATTAATCTTTTTTCAGATTAATTTTATATTTGTAATAGAACATAATCAGTGCGATCGAGCCAATAATAACCATGATTACACTCCACCAATATTGATGGATAATTCCTTGAACACTTAAATCAAATATAGCACCTCCTACGATCGGACCAATTATTTGCGCAACACTATCTAAAGAGGTGGTATAGCTATTTATTCTGCCTTGTACTTTTCTACTGACAGATTTTGATATTACACTTAGTAAATTTCCTCTTACTGAAGAAGCCGCAAAACTTATTAGAATCAGAATTATTACAACAACGAGGGGGTTTTCGAATAATGCTATGATCGAAAACATTACAATAAATATTCCTAAACCCAATAATATCATGTTCTTTTCGCCTATTTTTCGTAAAACTGGTTTAAAAAACGCAAATCGAGTTATTGCTCTAAATACTCCAGAAATTGTAAGAATAATTCCAATTTGTAATGCAACTAGTCCAAGGATACTGCTAAGAAATAAAGACATATTTGACATTAATAATGTGAATGAAATTGTATGAAAACCCCACAATACTAATAGATATAATGCATTCTTATTCTTTATAATTGAGATTTTTTTATGTTCCTCCTTCTTATCGAGTTCACGTAATTTCTTAGGCCAAGATTCTTCTAATAAAATTATAGTCAAAATTATTGTTGTTAAAGATAAGACTGATGCAAGCATCCCAGGAGCGAAAATCCCACCAAATTCGAATAAAATCCCCCCTAATCCAGGACCTATAAGTGAAGAGAGAACATGAGCTACACCTATATTTGCCATTTGAACTCCTCTATCTTTTGGAGGGACCACATCGCTAATAATAGCTTTTGCTATAGGAAAGTTTCCACCAAATATACCATCTATTACTCTTGAGAGAAATATCAGCAATAAGGAATCTGAAAATGCTAACATGAGAAATGCGGATAATGTACCAAGCTGAGAAATCAATAGTAACGGTTTACGCCCATATGAATCACTCAATCTTCCCCATAATGGCGCGAAAAACAATGTGAATACTGCATTTATGGCAATTATAATTCCAATGATCCAAGGAGTAGTATTATAGATCTCTATAAATGAGGGAAGAAATGGGATAATTAAATAATATCCCAAAATATCTATAAAAACAGCTGCCCATAAGGGAAATAATCGTGGATAACTTACCACTCGATTGATTTTTGTTTCTTCCCACTTTGAATCTGAAAGATCTTCTGACAATCCTTAATCACCTGTAAAAAAATCTTAAAATTATCCTAAATTTTTTTCTGTAATCTTTTAAGAAATTACCTTTTGGAAAAAAATACGAATTTCTACTAAAAATTTTCCTTTATTTTTGATAAAAATTTAATAAAAAAAGAAAAAGATAAAACTCTTAACCTTCTAAGAAATCTATAATGTGCTGATTAACTTCTGGAGCTTTTTCTTTCGGAGCCTCGTGTCCTGCATTTTCGATTACAATTAGTCGACTATTCGGGATTTGATGGTGAATTTTTTCATTCATGATTTTTGGTGTTTGGCGATCTTTCTCAGCAGTTAAAATTAAGGTTTCAGCTTTTATTTGCGGTAAATCATCATAAACATCATAAGTTCCTAGAGCATGAGCTTGGTTTTTAATATCTTGTGGTCTTGAAGGATTAGTTTTGCTTATTTCTATTAAATCTTCTGCTGAAAATAACCCATAAAATTCCTTTTTAGGATTTTCTTCCATTTTTTTTCGAAATTTTCGATCAAAACCCATTTTAGCACCCTCAAAAAACGAAGCTTTGGGATCTTCTAACATTTTGTGATATTTATCAATTTGAGAATTTTTATACATTTCTAATCCCGACTTATCTCCAGGCCATTGTGGTAAAGTATTTATTAATATTAATTTCTTTAGTCTTTCCGGGTATTTAATAGCAAAAGTTTGAACGATCATACCTCCTAATGACCATCCAAGAACGTTTGCTTTATCAATTTCCAAATGATCCATCAGACCAGCAGTATCATCAGCAAACATCTCCATTGTATAAGGTTCATCTGGTCGATCAGATTTTCCAGCACCTCTGTTATCAAATCTTATTACCTTAAAATGTTTGGCAAGGGGTTCAAATTGTGCAATCCAAACTTCTTTGTCTGCTCCGAATCCATGAACTAAAATTAAAGGCTCTCCTTCTCCTTTAACTTCATAACAAATTTTTATTCCATTTATTTCAGCAAATTTTTCTTGACTCATATTTAATCTTATATTGAATTTTATTATAATTTTTATCTTTAATTTTAATTTGTTAAAAATTCGATTAAAATTTTATTTACTTCACGGGCATGAGAAAGATGAAGAAAATGCCCAGAATTTTCGATCACTTGAATTCTACTTTTAGGTATTTTTTTATGTATTTCCATCATTGAAATTTTTGGTGTCAATCTATCATGAGAACCAGAAATTAACAAGGTTTCTTGATTTATATTTTGTATTTGATCCAAAATATCATGGGATCTAAGAGTATGGCTTAGATTCTCAATATCTTGAGGTCTGGAAGGGTTCTTGGTTGATTCCTCAATTAAATCCTTGGCAGAGAAGATCCCATTGAATTTTTTTTCAGGATTTTCTTTCATTTTCTTTCTAAAATCTTTGTGAAAGAGGACTCGAGACTTTTGCCAAAATGCTTTATTTGGATCGTTTTTAAGTTCTTTAATTTCTTTAAGTCTGCCTTTCTTGATAAATTCTGCCGCTTTTTCGTCTGGAACCCATGGATTAGTAGTCATTAGAACTAATTTTTGAACTTTTTCAGGATATTTCAAAACAAAATGTTGAGCAACCATTCCTCCTAGAGATCTCCCGATAATATGTGCTTCATCAATTTTTAAGTAGTCCATCAAACCAGCAATATCATCTGCGAGCATTTCCATGGTATAGGGTATATTTAGTCTGTCTGATTTTCCCACTCCCCTCATATCGAATGCTAAAACGCGAAAATGCATACTCAATTCATTTACTTGAGCAATCCAGGTCTCTTTCTTACCCCCTATCCCATGAATTAAAAAAATAGGCTTCCCTTTTCCAAAATCATTATAACATAATTTTATCCCATCTATCTTCGCAAATTTTTCGGTCATTTTAAATTTGAAATCTATTTTTTAGTTTCTCTAGATTAAAATCATCAATCCTTTTATTCTCGTAGAACTATTGGAGCTCTTCCGTTCTATAATACAATAATTAATTATAAGTGTTTTTTAATAAAAGCAGCTATTTCTTCGAATGCTTGCATGCCAGTAGGGTGATTATCACCATATTTATGAAAATCATGTGGCATATTCTCCCATATTTTAAATTCAACCTCAACCCCTTGATCTCTTGCTTTTTCAGCTAAATTTTTTGCATCATCAAGTAAACCATCATGGCTTCCAGCATGGATTAATAGTGGTGGTAGCCCATTTAAGTCTCCGAATAAGGGTGATACATACGGATTTTTTTTGCTTTCTCCTTTGGAATATAAATATGATATTGGTTTCAATCCGGTCCCTAATTCAGGCTCTAAATCTCTAAATTTCTTAATTGATTTAGCTCTACATGTAAGATCAACCCAAGGTGAGATTAGAATTGCTGCTTTGGGGTTTTCTAAACCTAAATCCCTAGCTTTTAGAAGCGTTGCCATCGCAAGCCCTCCACCTGCTGAAGCTCCACCCATAAAAATTTCATTCGATTCAAATCCATTAGATAAGAGCCAATCATAACCTTTAATTGCATCTTCCAAGGCAGCAGGAAATGGTTTCTCAGGAGCAAGAGAATATTCAATTCCAAGAACATTTAGTTTCATATATTTAGATAGTAAATAACGCACATAACTATTCTCGCTTAAGCTCCCCGCAACATAACCCCCTCCAAAAAAATAAAGAAAAGCTTTGTCTTTAGGATTATTTGGAAGTATAGTCCATTCCGCTTCAGTTCTTTTAATATTAAAATGATCCGATATAACCTTATCTGGGATATGATTTTTCATAACTTTTCCAATATATTCAGTGGTATATCGTTCCAGTTCTAAAATCAAATTCCAATCTCCTTTCATTTCCATTGCCTCTTCAACTGGAATATCGTTCAACTTTGCAAACTCAAATGTCGCCTTTCTTTTTAAATCCTCTTGATTTTTTAAGATTTTTTCAAAATCTGCATCTGCTTGAATAAGATTAAGATTTACCATAATTCCAAAAATTGATTATTCAATTAAATTTCTTACGATCATAATATAAATTCTTCCAATAAAGGTTATCTACTACAAACAGAATATCCACAATGATTACAATTACCTTTATCATCAATATCCAATTTTTCTACATTAAATCCAGATCTTTTAATCACTGGTTCTCCACAGTTCGGACAACTGGTATCGCTTCCTTTCCCACCCAAAATATTTCCTAGATACACATAATCTAATCCTGCTGATTTCCCCATATCAAATGCCTTTTCTAGAATATCTAAATTAGTAGAGGATGTAAAACCATAATCTTTAGACTTGAAATAAGGAAACGCTCTGGTGAAATGTAATGGTATTGATTTTCCTAACTCATCTTTTATACGATCTATTATTCCTTGAACTATTTTCTCGTCTGTATTGAAATCTTTTATTAATAGGTTAATAATTTCAACATGAACATTATTATCAACAAAAAGTTGAGCATTTCTCCAAACCTTATCCAGATCAGCCTTACAATATTTTTGAACCATTTGTGAATCTCCTTTAATATCTATATTAATCGCATCTAAACCATTCTCTATTAGATCTTTTACAACTCGTTCAGTCATATAACCATTAGAGACATAAGTGGTATATAACCCTTCTTTTTTCGCTAATTCAAATGCGTCTAAAGAATATTCAAACAATAGAGTTGGTTCATTAAATGAAATAGAGATTCCTTCACAGTTATTTTTTAGAGCTTTGTCTATTAAATCTTCTGGAGATAAATAATCTGTTAAAATTTTTACTTTCTCTCTTATTGAGGCTTCAGGTTGAGAAAGGTGATAATTCTGACACCAAAAGCATTCGAAATTACATCCATATGTTCCTACAGTGTAAGCCTTTGTTCCTGGAAAGAAATTATAGAAAGGTTTTTTCTCAATAGGATTAATAGATTCTGCGGGGATTTTTCCATATACAATTGTGTAAATATCACTGTCTATATTCATACGAGTTCCACAAAATCCCGTACTACCATTCTTAATCTTACATTTTCGCTCACAAGTGAGACATTGTGAAATGTTTTCTTCGATTTTACATTGAAATTTGCTTTTTTTTAAGAATTTTGGATTAATAGAACTCATTTTATTCTCAACATGAATAAAAGATTAAAAGTTATAAAAAATATGTTTAAAATTTATTGAAATATTCAGAGTGATTAAGATGATTAAAAAAATGATTTGATATAAATAACACTATGACAAATTATTATCTATGATCAACTGGATTATTTTAGTTATATTTTTCTTGGATATCAATAACATAATCACTATTGATAATATATTATTCGTAAATTTACCGATCTTAATAATATCACGCATAATTCTCATTAGTACATTTATATTAAGTCATAGAGAAGAATATCCAAATGATTTAACAGAAGATCAAAAATCTTTCGTTAAAAACAATAAGAAATATCGAATTCTCAAAGAAATAATTATCCTCCTATTTGGAATAATTTATACTCCAATAACGATTTTTCTGACCCTATATACACTTATGAGAGTAGGGCTTATTCTTGAGAATAGAGGAGCATTAAAAAGAACACATAAACTTGAGATATGTGGCAAGGTAATAATTTTTTTCTTTCCGATTGGAGCATTATTGTGGTTTAGTATTCTAAATGATTTATTTTCCCTTATTGCTACCTCTTTTAGTGTAATACTATTTCTCTATAAGTATCGGAGAAATTATTTATCTAAGTTAGCAGAGTATGTTGAAAAACATAAAAATAGACGCATAAATAAAATGGGGAGAATGGGTACAATAATAAAGGTTATTGGGCTTTTTTTTCTGATAGCATTTCCTTTTTCTTTCATAATAGTCACTGGAATTTATTCTCCCCCAGAAAAATTGCCTGTTATGGTCAGAATGGATGATGGTGTGGAATTAGCTACAGATATTTATTTAGCTCCTGGATCTTTTGGCTCTCCCAGACCAGTAATTTTAATAAGAACACCATATGGAAAAAATGCGATGGGTGAATATTATGGATTGTTATATAATACGCAAAAATATCATATGGTTATTCAAGATTGTAGAGGAACTTTTGATTCTGGTGGTAAAGATGACTTTATTATTTTTATGGAGGCATATCGCGATGGAGTGGAGACAATTGAATGGATAATGAATCAGAGTTGGTGTAATGGAAAAATAGCAAGTGTTGGTCCATCCGCACTTTGTATCAATCAATATTCTTATGCTGGAATGAATCCGGATGGACTTGTTGGACAATCTCTTATGATTGGGACACCTGATTTATATAAAACAAGTATATTTCGTGGAGGAGCTTTTCAGCAAAATTTAGTACTTGAATGGATTAAAGGTGTCGCAACAGAAAATTATGAAGAACAACTTCAAACAATCATAAGTCACCCTAAAAAAGACTATTTATATAATTCAACCTCACTATTCATGAAAACAGGACCAAACTTCGGAAATGTTAGTGTACCCGCACTACATGTTGGCGGGTGGTATGATACTTTCCAACAAGGCACTCTAGATGGGTATATGGGATATAATGAGGAATCGCAAGCTCAAGGAAAGCAACTTTTAATAATGACACCCTCTACTCACGGAATGCCCAGAGAAGGTAAGATCGGAAACTTGACTTTTCCAACAACAAACTATAATGGATTTAATTTATATTTAGATTGGGAACAGAAATTATTAGATCATGTGTTATTTGGAAAGCCCTTCGATTGGTCGGGAAATAGAGTTGCTTATTATTTGATGGGAGATGTTGATGATAAAAACGTAGATGCTAATGAATATAGATTTGCTGAAGATTGGCCAGTTCCTTACGAGAATAATATTTGGTATCTAAATTCGACAAGTGTTATTGGACTATCTAATGGAACTAGACCTTCAAGTAATTTAAATTATTCCTATCTTTTTGATCCTCGAAACCCCGTTCCCACAGTTGGAGGAAATAACTTAATGTTAAATTCGGGACCTTACGATCAAAGAGAAGTGGAAACCAGGGATGATGTACTTGTATTTACATCCTCTACTCTTGAGGATCCTTATACAATAGTAGGAAGAATATGGGCAGAGCTTTTTGTGAAATCCAACTGCACAAATACTGATTTTACAGTAAAATTATGTGATGTATATCCTAATGGGAGGTCAATTTTAATTACTGATGGAATTATTAATGCTGCGAGAAGAGATGGATTCAATAAAACGGCACCGGACTTGAATGCAAGTGGAGTTCAGAAAGTCATTATTGACTTATGGTCTACAGCCTACCAATTCAACACAGGACATAAAATCCGTGTTTCGATTTCGAGTTCAAATTATCCTCGTTTTGGAATAAATCCAAATACAGGAGAAGAACCAAAATTATATTCATATCAATATCTTCAAAGACATATGGCAAATAATACAATTCTCGCTGGAAATCCATACAATTCCTCTATAATTTTACCAAAGTTGTTATAAATATAAATATAACAAATTTTTTTTTAATTTATGTTGATAAAATTGTCAAAAATAGTTCTTCTTAAACTGTTTCATCCCCCCAAAAAAAATAAGAAATAAAAAGAAAATTAAGTTAAATATTAAGGAATTACAATTAAACCAAAAAAATCCAATAAAATAAAAATCAACGAAATAAATTCAAGAAGAATCCACAGATTTCTCTTCAAACTTCTTAAGCTTTTAAGACTTTTTCCAGAATAATTAATGTTATTATAAATTAAAATCAGTATCCATGCAGTTATAAGAAATGTGATTGGTAAAGCAAGTGTTAAATAATTTTTTCCAACGAAATCTATTAGATATTTATATCCGAGGAATGTGAAGGCATTTATAACAAAGGTAAATCCTAATCCAAATGAATATTCCGCAAAGGAAATAAATTTATTGACTTTTTCTACATCAGCATCGCTTTTTTTTATTTGAAATTTCGCTGATGAATTAGCAGAAACCGAATTAACGAATAATATAAATGCAATCATTAATAGAAATGTTGCGATAACAATACCATTACTCGGGACATTTTGCCAAATTAAAGCCAAAATCGTCAAGACTATTCCTATCATTGTTGTTGAAAGCACAATCCAATCTTTCACATTAATTTTATCTTCTTTTGAGCTCATTATAATTATGTAAGGTTAATTGAATATTATAGAAACAAAATTATTTAGTGATATTTAAGTTTTTATAAAAATATCTTTCCAGAGATAGAAATCAATTTCTGAATTTTAAATCTCTAAAATAATCGTTCTTAAAGAAAAATAGCTAGATTTCAAAAAATTTCTAAATTTAGATTTATACTAAAACATTCAGTCTTATATTAATTTTTTTTAGTTAATTAAAATATTCTCTTACGATTATTCTAGAAAATTGAATCATTTTTTCTCCAAGATCTGTTTTTTGCCTTGATTTTGCTAAGATCCAAAACTTTCCATAAAGCTTGTCTAAGTATTCTCCTTCAGCATCTATTGAAAAAGCAAAAACATTAAATTTTTTTCTGACATCTTGAATCTCATCAATAGCATCATTTAATCCATAACCAGTGCCTGCAGGTTGTCCGTCGGATATAACAATAATTATTTCATTACCTTCAAGTTTAGAAGCTTCATGTTGAATAGATACTCCATCTAAATTTGAATTGATGAATTGATGGCAACCAAATAAATCAAATTTTTTAATCTGTACTTGCTCATTGAAATCTTTTACTAAAATATTTCTCGCATCCCGCTCTCCAGTAAATAATACAATTCTTAAAAGTGCTATATCTTTTAAAGCTTCACATAATAATATCATAGCAATTTTCGCAGCCTCTAATTTAATGCCTCTCATACTCCCGCTGATATCCACCATAAGCAATATTTTCAGAATTTTACGGTTTAATTTTCTCGTAAAGCATTTTTTGTAAGTATAATTACTTGATATCGCCTTAATAAATCCTTTATTCAATCTACCAATATTTTGAAAAGCATCATATTCTTTTTCATTATGTAAAGTGCTAAAGATGTTCTTTATTTTATTTACCATATTATTATGCAATGAGAGAATCTCCTTATAAGTTAAATCAATAGGATTCATTTTTTCATTTTCTATATTTGTATCTAGAACTTTACGCGATAATTCTTTTTTATTCTTTTCATCTTTAAGAGTTAAAGATTCTAATCTTATGAATCTTTCTTTCATTTCCTCATCTGAAGCCTCAATTAAACCTAAAATTTCATCAATTACTGCTTTTTTGGCATTAGAATGATCCCAATTATTCTCTTCCTTTTCAATAGGAATATAAGTTTCTTTTTCGGAATTTTTTTCTACATCTTTTAATTCAACCACATCCTCCAGATGATCATCTAATTCTTTAGATTCAAAACTATCAAAAATTTCACTTTTTTTGCTCAAGGTATCGATTATTTTCTCAAAATCTTCAGTTTCAGTGGGGTCCTTTTGATTTTCTTCTTCCTTAATTTCTATTTTGTTTAATAATTCCTTTAAATCTTCATGGGTAAGGTCGTTTTTCTCAAGTTCTTTAATAGTTATTTCACTTGATTTATCAATCTTTGATTTTTCCCTCTTTTCTTCTCGAAATGAGAAATTTTCGACTTGTGAAAGAAAATTTTCATTATCTTGAATGTTTATAGGATTTATTCTCTCCAAATCATCGTCTTCTATATAAAAAGGGTCTGCTAATTTATTAGGTTCATCAAGAGATGAAAAATCAAATTCTTCCTCCTCTCTTTGATTACCATTAAATGATTCTTCATCTAAAATAACATAATCCGAAGAATTTCCACAATTTCGATTATGTTGCTTTTTTATAGAGTTATATGAACCAGATCTTTCTTTTGGTTTCATTATAACCTTTTTTTTTCGAAAATACTTTTTTAGTATTTTACAGAATTGGTCTGTTACGATTATCGAAGTATTGGGAGTTAAAGATTTCAATAAAAGCTTCTTAATGGTTTTAATTGTTTCCCAATCTTCATTTTTCATTTCTCTTGTTGAAAAAACCGGTTTCATTTGGAACTCATCATAATCTTCCATAAATAGATTAATATAAAGCAAAACATCTCCATACAATTGCATCCTCTTTTTAAGCTGATGTAAAATTTCAAGAGTATATTTTCTTAAATAATTATAAAAACCTGGAAATCTATGCTTGTTTATCATATCTATTCTTACATCTTCTACAACATTTACAATCCTTTTTACTAAATTCCCAGGTAAATCATATTTTTTTGATAAAACTCTCGCTAAATTCAAAATGGAAAGTTCAAAGGAACCATATCCTATATGCCCACTCTCATGAGCAATAAATCCTTGAGAATAAGTTATATTTTTTTTAAATTTTATAGGTAAATATATAAACGGACCATCAGTATATATTAATGATGTGTTTAAGTATTGGATTTTTATATCTCTTTTTCCACTTATCCTTTTTGCTAGGCTTGTCAACGCAGATAAATCTGTAAAAAATTCTGGCTCATAAAGCTTATATATTCCATCCATTTCTAATCTTATTTTTAATAATTCAAAATTTAAAAAAATGAAAATATTTAAATAAAATTTAATAGCTCAATTGGCATTTTCCACTCAAAAATTCCCCTAATTCCTTATTTTTATTACTATAAACCCACTTAATATAAGTTAAAGTAAGACCTCCTGCATATATATGAGTCTTTCCAGTCTTTCTTTTGAAGTCCTCATGCCAACCATATTTTTCCGTTAATCTAAAAAACCTCTGAAGTGCTTTTTTATGATTTTTCCATAACCAATAAATAGATTTCCATAAAATTCCTCCTTTTTGCTCAAAGATGGATCTTCTTTTATGTATACGCAAATAATCATCTACTGCTTTCTTCATATCCTCAATTAATTCCTTCTCTATTTTATTACCACTATGCTTTTGTGCTTTATGTTGCTTTTTTTTTCCATCTCCTCCAGATAAAATATCTTTAAGTCTTTCTTCGAACATTTTTCCATCTAAAATCATAGCAATGGATTTCCTCTCTTCCTGATTTTCACCAAGCTTATTTATGATAATATTCTCAATATTTTGTTTTAGATATTCTGGAGGCATTTTAGAAATAATATAACAAAAATTTACTATTAATCTTGTTGAAAAAATTTTCGTTAGTGTGAAGTCTTCAATGGCTTGTTTTCTTATTTGTTGAGCGGCATCAACTACTAACTCTGCTAGTTGTTGTTTACAATTCGTTATTTTTGTAGTTATAAAAACTTCCTTCTGTTTTTTAGGATAATTTAACTCTGGACAAACTACGAAACGATCTTCAAAGGCAGATTGTAATTGATTAACTCCAATAACTCCTTTATTCATAGTTCCGATAATTATTAATTTACTCTCCTGATTTAATTCGAATTTTTCAAATCCTTTGGAAATTAGATTAATATGGTTTTCAGAAAGCAGAGAATTAAGTGAAATTTGCTCGCTATCTCTTATAGCGTTTATTTCATTGATGATGATAAATGAAATTCCATTTTCATTCGCTATTTGTATAGCCTGTGTTAAAGGACCATAGTTAAATCTCGTACCTCCTTGTATTAATTCCCAATATCCTTCAAGGTCTCGTCGATCTAAATCGGGAGAGCCGTCAATAATAAAATATTGAGAATTGAATCGATTTGCTAAAGAAATAGCAAGTAAAGTCTTTCCCGTACCAGGGGGACCATATAATAATATTCCTGCACAACTTCCTTTTTCGAGAGATTTTATTAAACTAAAAAGATAATCAAATTCATCTTTTTGTTGAATATATTTTAATTTCCTTTTATCTTTTGATGCTAGCATTTTATATTCTTATCTATCATTTTTATGATTTTTTCCATAAAATAGATTTAATATGCTAATTCCAACGTCTTCGGGTTAAAATTAATCGATAATTCTATTCGAAAATAATTATATTATCCATATTTGATTAAATATAAAAACTACGATAATAAAAAATCTTTAAAAATGAGAGATATATGAACCTAAAAAATAATTAAATTATCTTGTGGTTAAAATTCTCATCATTAAGAGAAAAAACCTTCTATAAAACCGTCTAATAATGGAGAGATTAAATAAATATCTTACAATTTTAAGTATTGTATAATTTTTCGGTTTAAATGTGCTCCTTTCCAAATCGTAACTAACTTCCTCAATAAAAAAATTAGATCTAAATAATGATATAAACCATTCATAAGAAATTATCGCAATTATATCCCATGCACGTTTAACATGATCTTGTGGATAATTAAGTTTTTCTCCCATAGCCATTCTAACTATTTCAATAATATGATATATATCTATTTTACTTCCAAAAAGTTCTCTTGTAGCCCATAATAAATAGATACATCCCCCACAATAAGAAACTAAAGCCTTTGCCCCAGTCCGTTCCGCTTCATCAAACTTTTTGATTCCTTCATGGATAATATCGAATGGAATAGAAATGTTTCTTACCCATGAAGCACCCGCTCCAAATCCACAACATAAGGAATCTGCTCGATTATGTTTCATTTCTATTATTTTACAACCGCATTTTTCAACAATTTTACGCGGGGGTTCCCAATATTTACCGTTCGAAACTTTCGAATAACAATTATCATGTATGGTTACCGTCATATCTAATTTATTTTTGATATCTAAAACTCCTGAATTAATCTTATCTAGCATCCACTCTTGAAGACTTTCAAATTCGTGAGAATGTTCTACCCCCATCTCTTCTGGATGAGCCGTTTCATAAATATATTCAACTGCATCTAAGCTAGCTACTATTTCCTTACTCTCCCATTTATCAAAATCCCTTTTAGTTTTTTGTGCAATCTTTTGAACAACATCCAAAAACCCTCCTTGATATAAATAAGCTCCACCTTCCCAGTGATCAATTAAATCTACAGGAGTAAAATAATCTAAAATTTTACTCCCTCCTATGATAAAGGGAAAAAGATGAGTATAATTTCCTATCAATAGAGGTATATCTTCTGGTTGAGGGGTATTAGTCATCCAATTCAAAACCCATTTTATTTCTTTTCGAGATAGAAAAATATTTAATAATTGCCAAATATTTGGCTCCCTTGTTGGACAAACAAAAGTATAAAGAGCTGGAGCACCTCGAATATAATATAGGTCATTCCATCGTTCCAATATTAGCTGATAAGGATTAGCATCTTCTGGGCAATATATATTACATGAAAAACATGTATTGCATTTATATAGAACTACACTTGGTTCTTTTCCTTCAATTAATCGAATTATTTCGGTTTTTGCTTCATCAATTGGCAGTTTAAGAACAGGGCATTTATGAAAGCATATTCCACATCTACTACACGCCTGTTCATCAAATTTTGATTTTCTTTTTAATTCGGGCATCTCTTAAATCCACTTATTTATTAAGTCTTATAATTTTATGATTTTATTGTATATTAAAATTGAATTTTTTATAATTTACCATGCTTTTTTATATTCAGGAGGTTTTTCGGGGATTTTCTCGATTTTAAATCTTTTTCTGGAGAGAAGCATAGGCATTTGATTTTTCATAATTCCCCAAAAAAAGCTACTGGCTCTTTCTTTCTTTATTTCTTCTGTTAAAGCTGGGTTTTCCCCGATTGCTTTTTGAATTAATTCTATAATATGATAAATTTTCATATGCTTCTTGAAATATAACTTTTGAGCAGTCGTTAGAGTTGCTAAACAACCCGCACAATAAACACATATAGCATCTGCTCCCGTTTTTCTAAAATCCTTAAAATTTCTGAAAGAAGAACGCATAAGATTAAATGGATTATATGAGGAATTAACAGAAAATCCACCACCAATCCCACAACACCTCATATCTTCACGGCACGCATCAATTTCAATTATTTCACATCCTAAAGAATTTAATATTTTTCTTGGTAAATCCATATATTCATCCCCAAACATTTTGGCATAACAAGATTCTTGAATTGTTATAGTCATATCCAATTCTTTTATTATCTCAATATCACCCTTCTCTAATTTCTCCCATAAATATTGAATGTAGGACTTAATTGAATCAAATTTATATGTTAAACCATAATGAGGGAGAACGTTTTTAAAGACATTGGTTCCCGCAGTACACAAAACTAAAAGATTCTTGGGCTTCAAAATATTAAACCATCTATCTAATCTTTGTGTCACCTTTTTCAATTTATCCTCAAATCCTGTTCGAAATAAAGTCTCTCCACAACAATATTCCAATCTTCCACGTATATCTAAATCCTTAAATATTGAAGTTTGGGTAAGTTCAGCAAAGGTTATCACATTACATCCAGGATATGTGAGTGTATCACTTTTCAAAGGTTTTAAACTAGCCCATTCAAACACGAGATTCTTTGTATTCTCTGGAAGATGTTCCATTACATAACTACGAAAATTAGGATATTGGGGATAGTGTGTAATGTAATACTTAGCTCTTTTTTTTAAGCCTTCTTCCTTGTATTTCTCATTCCATCTTTTCAGAATTAAACTAGCAGGATGAGCATTTTCGGGACAATAAAAATTACACGTGAAACAGCTTTGACAATCTCCCAAAATCTCTGAGGATTCTCCGTTTATTAATTTTTTCATTTCCTCTACAGATTCTTCCTTCGAAATATCTATGATCGGACAGTTTAGAAGGCATTCACCACATAAATTACATCTTTCTCTATTAAAAGGATCAAAAAAACTAATATCGATCGGTTCTATCTTTTCTTTCATTTTATATTACTAATTGAGTAATAGGAAATAAAAATTTTTAATTTGTATTATAAAATAATTCATAAATATAATAAATATTGAAGTAATAGACTTTTGAGTAATGGATTAAGATTAAAACCAATAGAATATTTATTAATAAAGCTAAAGGTTATTATTAAATGAAGGAAGGAATAATTAAAAAATTCTTTAGAGGTCAAGCTTCTAAAACGCAGCATGGAATTATCCTTGGTCTGGTTTTATCCATTGTTGCAGTATTATGGTTGATTGCGCAAATATTATTCGAAGGAGAATACTCTATTCTTAATAATCATATAAGCAATCAAGGAAGACCGGATTTAAATCCTAAGGGATTTATATTTTTCACAATAGGTTGTATGATTTCTGGTATATTTTTAATTTTCCATTTTATATATCTTTATAATAACTATTCTCCAACTTTAAAACCAATTCTCATATTATCGACAGCATTCGGTGTAATAGCGAGTATATCATTTATTGTTATAGGGTTTATACCAGGAACTATTAGCTGGTCAGTCCATAATTTTTTCGCTGATTTAGCATTTAGTTCCTTCTATTTAAGCAGTTTTCTTATACTAATAATTATGCTTAGAAAAATTCAAAAAAAGCAAGCTTGGCCTTCTATAAAAAAGGGGGGAATTGTATATGGAATTTTTTTTATTATTCTAATACTAACAATTGTAATTCCTCAATTAGATTTCCTGGCTGATGAGTGGAATTTAGATGAAAGACTTTTTCAACCTCCACTATGGCAATGGACTTCTTTATTTAATATAGTAATTTGGTTATTGAATGTTTATCTTATAATACCTTCTGAATAAATTTAATCAGAATTTTTCTCACTCCGTAGAATTAAAAAGAAAAGCGATACTAAATAAAAGCAAGATTTAGTTTATAATATCATAACATAATTTATTTACGTTTCTTGAGAGATTAAATCAAAAATATTTAACCATTAGTAATAAATATAATTAAGGGATAAAATTATGAGCAAAGGATTTAGATTATTACGGTTGGAATATTTATTTACTGTGTTAATTCCACTACTCATCGCTATTTACTTAAATAATTACTCAATTATAGATAATATTGTAATTCTAGGAGCTTTTGCTTTTTGGGCAATAACAGGGAATACATTAAATGATTTGAAAGATATGGAAAACCCAGATGATAAAGAAACGAGGGAAAGAATTATGGGTTATTCAAAAAAAGAAATTGCTGTTTTGGTGATATCTTCTTTCATTTTGGGGATTGCATTATTTTATAATCCGATTTTAGATAATCCTATAATCTCATTATATGTCTTTTTAATAGCTGTTATGGTTATATTATACTGTATTGCTTTAAAAAAAATATTAGGTATAAATTGGATCTTATTGGGGATTTCTCATATTTGGTTTCCATACTTTATAATAAAATTAAACGCAAATATAACAGAATTTTTTCCTACTTTAGAAATATATGAGTGGTTTTTTTTAGTCTCTGCGTCTCTTGTTGCATTATCGGGCAACCTTATACATGAAGTCATTGATAAAGATGCAATTACGCGTTTAAAACCAAAATATCAACAATTAATCATTTGGTTTGTATCTATATGTGCTATTGGGTTCAGTATCATATCAATTCTCCTTTTTACTGAACAACTCTTTCTTCTCACACCTGTGCTAATAATTCCCCTAGGTGTATTGTATATGGCTCGATCAAAACGCAATCTACCTCATAATGCAATTTCTATCAAGGATATAGGGATCATAATTGGAAATCTCTTATTAGCATTTATAATAATTCTTCTTATAACTCATTAAAAATAAGATTTAGAAAAGAGAAATAAATTAGTTTTTATAATTATAACATTTTCATAATAATTAGTGCTATAAAATATATCATAAGAAAATTTCCTATGAGTATTCCCACATCTTTAACGCCTTGGGTTGATTCTGTAGGGCGTCTAAATACAAACATCGTTCCTAAAGGTACAAATAAAAAAGGTAAGAAATAAAAATCATACATAAGGAAAAAAGCCCAGCCAGCTAAAATTATCGTTAAAATGGAAAAAATCCAAATTATAATTTGACATTGTCTTAAATTTAAATGTTTTCTTATCGCATCCTTATCAATAACTTCATGAACGAGTTGTCCCATGACAGCAAAAGTAAAAAAGGCAGATAAAAATATCAACTCCCCAAATTCGATGGAATATAACGTAGCATCGATCTTTATGATGAAATAAGGTAAAATGACGTGAGATAATGCTAAAAAAATTTGGTTAATGATTGGAATGGGTTTAATCCACTTACAATAGGTAATTACCATTAGAATTATTATTCCAAGAAAAATTCCATTGATATAATTTTCTATACACGTTCTCAAAAGCAGAGTGATTCCAAAAATAAAACTCCCTAACCCAATAGTAAATATTTCGCGTGGATGGTATCCTTCTACTCTTTTCAGAGTTTCTTTTTCTTCTGGGTTTTTCATATCAATCACATCATTCCAAGTATTTCCAGTAATCGCTAACAATCCAAATCCGAATATAATATCAATATGCTCAAATGGATTTAAATCATTTAAGTAAATAGCGATAAGAAGTGGAACGATTACACTAAATAAATAATCTAATCGTAATAAGTTAATTCTATTTCCCATTTTTTCGATTGCTTTAAATTATATTATGAAATTATATTAAATTATCACTATAAATTTTATTACTCTAAACATAGAATTAAACAGAGGTTTTAAACATATTTTAAGTTTTTTCCAAATTTAATAAAAAATATATACAATAATCTTATAAAATTTTTCTTAAAACCCCATATGAGTATTAAATTTTTCTGTTATAATATCTGCATAAAGAAATCCTCTCTAAAAAATAAAAAAAATTGAAATTATAATATTAAACTTATGAATTCCTTCTTTTAATGGGATAACCCACTCCTATAATAGCAAAAAGAGAGATGCTGAAAATGACGATTAAATTGTATCCTGGGATATCTCCTCCATTCACAGAGATATCATCATCATCCCAAATTGGATATTTATCTTGGCTTCCTGCAATTCCGGAAATATTATAAGGAACATCTCCAATTCCGTCATCGTTGAGATCCACACCTGAATAATCATCCCAATAATTTCCAATGCTTCTATTATCCCAATAATTCTCTGTCCCATTATCATAAGCATTTTGCTCATTATCAAAGAAAAAGTTAAGATAGAACAAGTTATAATTACTTTCTATAGTGTCTATATAAAGTCCATAACGAGAAGATTCTTTTATTTCGTTTGAATAGAGAGTATTATAGCAACTATTAGCATATAATCTTATGCCATCTATAGTTGAGTTATAAATGAAATTCTGCCATATCGTGTTGTTGCTCGACAAAATCAGGTAAATACCATCTCTATTTGAGGTGCAGTTATTTTCTGATATCTTATTATAGTTAGACTTCCATAAGCTAATTCCATAGTTGTTTAATGAGCAATTATTCCGTGAAATGGTATTATTTCCAAAATTGGACAAATAAATACCAGATTTCTTATTCAAAAGACAGATATTCTCCAAGATCTCATTATCAATCGTGTAATCCAAGTAAATTCCATCATAATCGTTTAAAGAGCAATTATTGTTCATAATTTCGTTATTATTTGAAGAGAATAAATAAATGCCATAATAATCGTTCAATAAGCAATTATTATCAGAAATCGTGTTATTGTTGGAACCCCATAATCTAATTCCATCATATTCGTTTGAATTACAATTATTTTCCAATATGTTGTTATAATTGCTCAAAGAATCTAAATAAATGCCATAGCGCGAATTGCAAGAGCAATTATTATTTAAAATCTCATTATTATTTGAAGACAACAAATAGATCCCATACTCGTTCGAGGAACAATTATTCTCTGAGACGGAATTATCTATCGACGAAGCTATGAATAACCCATACTTGTTAGAGGAGCAATTGTTATCCGAAATAATATTATTTTTGCTTGATGAATACAATGAAATCCCATACTCATTTAATGCGCAATTATTGCCTGAGATCGTGTTATTATTAGAAGAATGCAAGTAAATTCCATAATATTTGTTTAGAATTATATTATTAAGGATATATGCATTATCCGTATTCTTTAGATAAATTCCTGCATCATCTTTATTATCGGAATTAAAAAGATAACAATTCTCAATTATGAAAAATACATTAGAATCTCGTATTGTGATACAAGTATCACCACCTTTACCATCAATGGTTAAATCTTTTAATAAATAAGGATCTTCCCATGATCCACTTCCAGTACACCATGGTTGGTTTTCTGCCCAAGTCCAATTATGTGCTCCAACACCTGTGGCATCACCATCGATCAAAATTGGATTCATATTATAAAATGGCCAGATCGGATAATTGTCAATCCCACCCCCTGATCCAATCAGATAATACGGATTATCCCCAATTCCATCTAAGTTTGTATCAGAGCCTATATAGTCATCCCAAGAATTTCCAATGCTTCCATTATCCCAGTAATTATCATTACCATTATCAACAGCATTTACATCATTATCGGTGAAATGATTCATATAAAAAGTGTTATTATGTACATTAGTATCATCCACATTCGCTCCATAACGAGATGAATCTTTAATCTCATTGGAATAGATTTCATTATAACGACTATTATCTATTAGGCGTATCCCATCGTAAGTAGTGTTGTAAATGAGATTGTTATGAATCTCACAGAAAGCGGTAGTGTCTGAAAATATTCCATGATTCCATGAGGAGGTGATGATGTTTTGAGTAATTATGGAATAATGTCCATGTCGTAAGCTTATTCCGACTTTATTCAATTCAAACGTATTATTATATACCGTTGCATGTTCAGTGGCATGGATTCGAATTCCTGCTGAAGAACCAAGTACAGTGTTATTTGAAAAGGTTCCATAATGACTTTGGAGCAGATATACTCCAAAAACTCCCGTTGAATTCGCTATCCAATTATCACATATCGTATTATGAGGGCTATATCTCAAAGAAATCCCAGCTCCATCGTTATTATGGAGAATATTTCCCTGAATTATATTATTATAACAGCTCTCATAGAGAATTATACCAATATGACCATTATAGGAACAATTATTCTCGATGATGAGGGAATTATTGATATGATCTAAATAAATTGCTGCTTTATAATCCAGAGGGGACGCATTATATAATGTAGCATTGCGTATTATGAAAGGTACATCTGAATCATGGATTTCTATGCAATTTTCAGTTCCTTGGCCATCAATGATCACATCCTTGATGACATAAGGATCATTCCACGTACCGCTCCCATCACACCACGGTTGATATGAAGCCCACGTCCAGTTATGCGCACCAACTCCCGTTGCATCACCATCGATAAATATTGGCTTCAAGTTGTAGAAGAACCAGATGGGATAATGATCAATCCCTCCACCTGTTCCACTTATCGAATGGGGATTGTCTCCAATGCCATCTAAATCAACATCAGAACCAGTATAGTTATCCCAGTAATTCCCAATAACACCATTATCCCAGAAATTATTTATACCATTATCACGGGCATGTACATCATTATCTACAAAATAATTTTTATAAATAAGATTATTATTACTCGAGGAAAGCAACCAAAATCCACGAACATTATTTGAAGAGCAATCGTTTCCTGTATATGTGTTATTGCTCGAGGAATCTGATTCTATTCCGTACAATTCATTTGAGGAGCAATTGTTTCCAGAGACAAAATTATCATTATTCGAATTTTTCAAATGAATTCCAACCCAATTATTTGAAGAACAATCGTTTTCTAAAATTTTGTTATTGCTTGAACTTTCTAACCGAATTCCATAACGATCGTTAGAGGAACAGTTATTTCTCCAAGCAATGTTATTATTCGAAGAAACTAAGCTAATTCCAATACGTTTATTAGAAGAACAATCATTTTCTAAAAATGTGTTATTGCTTGAGGAATCTAATTCTATTCCGTACAATTCATTTGAGGAGCAATTGTTTCCAGAGACAAAATTATCATTATTTGAATTTTTCAAGTGAATTCCAACAAACTCATTTGAAGAACAATCGTTTTCTGTGAAATTATTATTGCTTGAAGTCTCCAAACGAATACCATAACGTCCATTTGAGGAGCAATTGTTACTAGAAATTGTAGTATTGCTTGTGGATATTAAGTGAATCCCTGCAAAAGTGTTAAAAATTCTATTATTATAGATTTTTCCATTTTCACAATTTTTTAAATAAATTCCTCCATAATTTATTTCAATTGTAGAATTATAAAGTGTACAATTTTTAATTATGAAAAAGACTTCTGAATTTTCGATAAATATTGGACTCGAACCTAAAGCGTTAATTTTTAAATTGGCGATTATATATGGATCATCTTGAGTTCCATTGCCAGCACACCATGGTTGGTTTGCTGCCCACGTCCAATTATGAGCCCCGACTTTTGTGGCATCTCCATCGATATATATTGGCGTCATTGAATTATTAAAATATGCTCCATGTAACTCTCGATGGCCTTGATTTCCATCCTTTTCGCTTACACCATCATCTATTGTTAATGGAAACGTGTTTAGAAACGTAGCACTTAAAAGCAGGCAGAATCCTAAGAGAATAATAATCTTTCTTTTAATTTTTGTCTTAAAACTTTTCATATAATTTATCAACTCATTTTTTTATTAGATTTCTAAATTTCTAAAAAAAACCATTGAATATTGACTATGATTCAATTCTATATATATGCGTCCTTATGAAAGTTTCATGGAAGTTTGGAATAAAAATGGAAGTTTTTTCTAATATACTACCAGCTTTTTTAATATCCTTAAAAAATTTAAAATTGTTTGGAGAATTAAATAGAAAATCTGGTTTTCAGTTTTTAATTATTTTCATTCAGCTAATATTTCCACTCTCTTTTTTAAATGATAAAAAGAGTTGTAATAAAAAAATAAAGTTATATTGGTAATTTGAGATATTACTTATAATAAGAGATTAATTAATTACTTTAAGAGTGAGTTTTTGAGTTTATGACTGATTTACACAATAATGAAAATGATTCTTCGAAATTATCGCTTGAACTTATAGCATGCTCTCGATGTGGAAATCCCTTTTTTAGAGATCCTAAAGCTGAAGGAGAGATTGTGTGTGAAAACTGTCTCAAATTAGAGAAAAGAAAAAGAGAGCTTCAACTAGGCGTATTCGATGAGGTTCTCGAAGTTGAGAATGCGATGGAAGAATCCATAAAAGAAATGAAAAATCAATTAACTGTGGTTAGGGGAAAATTCAATAAAGATTTTTTCTTGAAGAAAATTAAAAATCGCTCAGATGCTCTCAGTAAGTCAATCGAGCTCATTGAAAAAATTGAGGAAACAAATGATGAAAAATATGTCGAAGAGTATAAGGCTTTATTTGAAAAAATGAAAAAAGAAAATGATTGATGTTTTCGATTTTAGAAAAATGAAATCTAATCTCTAAAACTCCCTATTAAATTTTAGATAGAAAATCTTTCCTTCTAACTTTTTCTTTAGAATTTAATGAATAAATTTTTAAAAGAGTAAATAGGATGAAATATTGAAGGAATTGGAAATAATTAATACCTAATCATTAAGTAATTGAGTTGATATTACATAGGATTTTTTGAAATTTTATCAGAGATCGGAAATTGGTTTGTAACTCATATTTGGTCCTTCATAGCGGCCGGGATCACAATACTGATAGGTTGGGTTATAATTTTTGTAGTAAAAAAGCAAATTAAGCGTCAACAACGAAAAGAAAACATTGATGAATCAACCGCCAAAAATATAACAAGACTTTTCAAATTAGTGATCTATATTGTAGTTTTAACTATTATCGCAATTCAATTTGCAGAGACTTTAAGTTTATTTACCGGACTTATAACAGTATCAGCTGGAACAGTTATAGGATTTGCTTCTATGAATACTCTTGGGAATCTCATAGCAGGTATAATCATTATCGCCAGTAAACCCTTTAGAGTGGGCGATAGAATTTATTTTCTAGAACGAATTGCTGATGTTATTGATATTAAACTCATCTATACTTTATTAGAAGATATTGACGGAGTTAGAATTTCTGTTCCTAATCAAAAATTAATAAAGGAAGAAATACAGAATTTTGGAAGTCATAAAATCCTTCGACGAGAAATATTTATTACTCCTGGGTATGATGTTGACCCGAGGTTAGTCGATAAAGCATTAATTGAGGCTGCAGAAAAATTCGATAATATTCTTCAATATCCCAAGCCACGGGTAGATGTATATGAATTTTTAAATAATGCGGTTAAATATAGACTTATAGTCTTTATTAATAATAGTAAAATTATTCCAAAATTTGATTTTCAAATAAAAAAAGCAGTTTACTACACTTGTGAGGATTATAAAATTGATATTCGTACACCTACTTTAATAGAGGGATTTAATGAAAAATTTGACTCCCTTAAATCAAAATCCCAAAATTCTGAGTAAAATGAGAAATTATACTCAAACTTAAAGAGATCCCTCTTTATTTTTCTTAAACTTTGCATAAAATAATTCCTATATTGTACATTTCAGTTAAATCTCTATATTTTACATCAATTTTCATAAAAAATGAAGAAAAAGCAACAATCAAATTCCAAAAAAATCTAAACCAAGTTTTATTGGTATAAGAGTTTCTCAAATTAATTATGGAATCCTCTATTTTTTTAGGATTAAATGATTGTAGTTCTGTTATTTTAAATAATTTACCGTAAATTCCGAAGACCTTTTTAATTTTGAGGGCATTTTGATTTAAAATTTTTACGAGACTTTTTAATTCATATCTTCGATAATGACCTATTAACCTATCTTGAACACTATATAAATTTATGCCTTGAGGGATTGATAAGATTAAGGTTCCCTCTTTATTCAAAATTCTACTTATTTCTTTAATTGCTTTTTCATCATCTTTCAAATGTTCAAGCACATCTAATGCTAATATTAAATCAAAAGTTTTAGATCTATATGGTAAATCACATATATTTGCATTAATCGGATTATAATCTTCCTTTTGCCTTTTTTGCAGAAAATTATAATAATCAAATTTATAGTTCCCAAGATAATATTTTAATGGTTCTTCTGCGATATCAAGCAAACTATTATGTTTTTGATGATCTAAAAAAAATAAAAATGAATTCCCTGAACATCCTAAATCTAATGCGTTAGAATATGATTTTATTTGTTCTATATTTTTTTTTAGAATATCATATTTTAATTTAATCCCTGGGGAAATGAAATATTCTAAAAGTGTTCTTAGAGAGAAATTAAAATGTTTATCATAAAAAAGCTTTGAATTCATATATCCTCTCAAATAGAATAATCAAAATAAAAATATATTTTTTTTATACTTCTTACTAAATAAAATTATATTAAATAAAAATGGTTAAATAAATCACAGATATAGAGTTCTTAAAAAATGTTAAAACAAATCAGTATATTTCTTGAAAATACTCCAGGAATATTAAGTAAATTTACAAAAATCATTCAAGATAACAATATTAATTTGAGAGCATTAACTGTTGCCGAAACAGCTGACTTTGGAATTCTAAGAACTTTAGTTGATAAAACTGAGGAGTGTGTAAAAGTTCTTAGAAAAAACAATTATTTAGTTTCAATTACCGATGTCATCGCAGTTCAAATTCCTGATAAACCCGGATCATTACACGAAATCGCACAAATATTAGGAAATAATGATATTAATATAGAATATATATACAGCACTTTAATAAGACAAGAAGCGATAATCGTGTTAAGAGTAGACAATATTGATAAAGCGGTGAAAATCTTGGAAGATAGCGGAGTAAAATTAGTTAAAAACCAAGATTTTTAATTATTTTTAATTAATTTTAATTTTTTCTAAACGTATGAAAAAAATCTCTCTAACTGATGGAAATAGTAATATTTAAAATAAAATCAATTCGAAATCCGAAGCTATTAAAAAAGTAGAAAAAAATTCAATATTAAATAAAATTAAATAATGCAATAGTTTTAAAGAGCTCTTCAATTTTTATAACTTAGATTTTATATTAAAATATTATTAGAAGGAGTCTACAACACTAATGAAAAATATTTCAGTATATTTAAAGAATGTTCCTGGGCAATTGGCTCGTTTTGCAACTTTATTGGTCGATAATGATATTGAAATTCGAGCGATTACTGTTGCCGAAAATGAGGAATATGGGCTGCTCCTATTATTAGTTGATAAACCTAATAAATGTATTGAATTATTAGAGGAAAAAGATCATATCTATTCTATTACAGAAGTTATAGCAGTAAAAGTTTTATCAGAAGAAGGACATACTATGGGAGTCTTAAAAATCTCTAAAATTCTGGGAGAAAGTGGTATAAATATTGAATATATGTATTCAACTTTGGTCAAAGATGAATCTCTACTAATCCTAAGAGTTGATGACAACGAAAAAGCTATGGAAGTTTTAAAGGATAATGGATTTCTCTTAGAAGAACGAGAAAAATTCTGAATACTAAATTAAAAATATCTTATTTTGAATAGAGTTATCTTGAAAAGTAACGTTTGATTATTTTTAATATAAATAACTTTTTTAAAATATCAAAAAGAAATAAATTAATTCAAATTAAATATGAAAAAGAGAGTGTTATGAATTGATAACAGAATTAAGTGTTTTTTTACCAAATAAACCTGGAGAGTTGGCGGATTTATTAAAAGAATTAAATGAAAATGGAATTAATGTTAGAGCAATATCAGTAGTAGAAACTGCAGATTATGGATTGATTCTACTTTTAGTAGATAAACCTCAGAAGTGTATAAACCATTTAGAGGAGAATGGATATGAATTCTCCTCGACTGAGGTTGTAGCTATTAAATTTGGAAATGAACCATCAACTTTATTTAACGTTGCAAATATTTTGGGCAACAATAAGATAAATATCGATTATCTTTATTTAACGACTACACCTCAGCATAATAGTCTTATAATCGTAAAGGTTGATGATTCGGAGAAAGCTCTAGAAATTCTTAAGGCAGAAAATTTTGATTTGATAGAAGGCGATGAATTATAGCTTTCATTAAACACTCTATTTTATTATAAAGAGAAGTTAAATCCTAATTTTGTATTTTTTTATTAGATAATTTAATTAATTAATTTTTTAAATAATTTAGTTGAATTTAAAAGTCTAATTTAGGAAAATTTTATTACTTGACCCCGATAAGATCTTAGAATTAAATTTGAAAAAAAGAAAAAAATTATAACATAATTAACTTATCGATTTGCCTCGCTTCTGTCTTGCTTTTTTAGTATTCTCATTGGTTATATAAAAACCAATAAGATAACAAATCAATATGATCAAAAAGGAATTAAGTGCGGCAATATAAAACCATCTCCCTGGATATCCAAAAACATTCATAATTATCCATTTTAATAACCACATCACAGCACCACCTAAAGTGACAAATATGATATCCCAAACTGCGTTAACTACGCTGTCTAATCCTCCAGGACGCCATCCCCAATAATATATTAAGGTATTTTCAAGAATCTCCCACAAAATACCAACTGCGATAGTTAGCAAAAATGCGCACCACCATGGAAAAAATCCAGCCCCCTGTCCTAAATAATATTCAGGAATTGTGATAAAAAGCGAGAAGAATATGAATGCTGCGATACCCATGTCAACGTGCCCCCAACTATAAAAATCCCATGCTGATCGCCCTACATAATCATCAACCGCACCAACAAAGGGGATATATTCTACTTTTTTTTCATTTTCACTCATTTAACCTTCACTTTAAATTTTTAGCTTTTTAATCTATAAAACTTATTCTTTATATTTAATTCTATTTTAATTATTTCTCATAATTCTATTGAAAATTGAAAAGGAAATTTTTTTTTTGTGATTATATCGATAAAACTCTTAATATTCTGCCCTCTTTATGTTCTAGTATATAATTAATTTATATAAAAAACCCTAAAATCTTAAAGATTAAGGTAAATTATAAAATTGAATCCGAATATCATATTTAATATAATTGAAATCCTTATAATAAAGACCTGTGGGTGATTAGGACCATCTCTTCTGATTTCTTTCTCATTAAAATCTTAATAAAATCTATTTTTCTTTTCTTCCAAACTTAATAAATCAGAATTTATTGGGAAATTTGGTTGATAATCTATAAAAAAAATACATTCTATCAATTTTACTTAAAGATCTTTTTTTATTTTTAAGTAAATCTATGAGCTCTTTCTTTCTATATTATTATCTTAAGGAAGTATAAAAGAAATCTAATAAAAATGCTTACAAAATTATATCATAGCAAACTATTTAAAGAGATACTTAAACACAGCGTTCATAAAATTGACGAAAGATTTATTAATCTAAAAATACATATTATGAATTAGAAAAATTTTTTTCGACATAGTAATGGAATGTTTGTTTTTAGCCATAATTAATTTATTCCTCCACTAATAAATTTTAACGCGCTAATAACTACATTTCAAGCATTCCATTACTTTCTTTTATTTTTTGAACCTTAATCTCTCAAAATTGAATCAAATTAACTATTGGGAAAATTTGATGTAATTTCTTATAAATTCTTAAATCTCTCGTTTAGTGTACATTCTGAATTTAAAAGATTTTTATGTTAATAAAAACAATAATAAAATAATAAAAAATTGATGTAATTTAAGGTCGAAAAATATGGAAAGATTTAATGGTAAAGTGGCTTTTATCACCGGAGGGGCTTCTGGACTTGGAAGACAGACAGCTAAGGATTTTGCTAAAGAAGGAGCAAAGGTAGTTTTATATGATTTTGATGGTGAGAATGGAAAAAAAGTTGAAAATGAGATAAAAGAGCTTGGCGGGGAAGTGATGTTTATTGAAGGTGATGTGAGAGATATAGAAGCAGTTGATCAAGCAGTTCAAAACACTTTTGATACATATGGCCCTAATGACTTTCTCATTCATTCTGCTGGTATTTTACAAGATGGTATGATACATAAGCTACCCGAACAGAGATGGAATGCGGTTATAGATACTCACCTTAAGGGATTTTTCTTATCTATGCAAGCGTGTGTAAAGAGATGGATTGACATATCTAAGGAAAACCCCAAAGACGAGATTGCGGACTATCCTGACCGAAGAATCATTACAATCTCTAGTCAAGCAGCTGAAGGAAATATTGGGCAATTAAACTATTCAGCAGCAAAAGCTGGAATGTTAGGAATGATAAAAACGGCGGGATTAGAATTAATACGCTATAATGTGAAGACTCATGCTATAATGCCAACATTAATTGAAACGCCAATTCTCGGAGAATTGTTATCAAAACAAGATGGAAAATGGAGGAAATATTATTCAGGAAGAATTCCATTGGGAATTGGAGAGCCAGAGTATGTTTCACGCGTAATTCTCTTCTTATGCAGCGACGCCGCATGGTTCATGAACGGCGAGGTCATAGGGATCAACGGGGGACGATTAGATAAGGTTTAGTAATTTATTTTTACTTTTTTTTTAATTTCAAATTATAAATTACTTCAATTCATAAAATTAAGTTGATTTAAATAAGAGAATATTAATTGCGGAAAAGCGATAAAAGGATTTTAAGTAAAACTCAATTTAATTTTTTGATTTTCTTTTTTTTATTTCCTCTGTGAGTGCGGGTACCACTTTATGTAAGTCATCTACAATTCCATAATGAGCCACATCAAAAATAGGAGCATTAGGATCCTTATTGATTGCCACGATGATATCTGATGTTTCCATTCCGACCAAGTGTTGAATGGCACCTGAGATTCCACAAGCGATATATAGTTTAGGTGATACAGTTTTTCCCGTTTGACCAACTTGCCTGTCTTGCTCAATCCATTCTAATTCTACAGTAACTCTGGATCCCCCAACTTCTCCTCCTAAAGCTTCTGCTAAATCTTCAATAATTTTGAAATTTTCTTTGTTTCCGACTCCTCTTCCCCCAGAAACAATTACTTCTGCCTCTTCAAGATTAATAGCAATCTTTTCTTTATCAATAATTTTAAGGATTTTGGTAACAGAGTCCTCTTCATCTAATTTTTTTTCGATAATTGTTATTTTAGGTTTTTTCTTTATATTCTCAATAGGTTCAAAAATCCCTGGTCGAACGGTGCTCATTTGAGGTCTACTTGTGGGCGTTCTAATGGTTGCCATAATATTCCCTCCAAATGTAGGTCTGGTTTGTAATAAATTCCCCGAATCTTCCTCAATATCTAATCCTGTGCAGTCAGCAGTACATCCTGCATATAATCGTTTTGAGAGGCGAGGAGCAAAATCCCTACCAGTTGGAGTTGCTCCTATTAGCACAATTTCTGGCTTTCGCTCTTGGATTATTTCAGTTAAAGTATTGACATATAAATCAGAATAATAATCTTTTAAAATGGGAGATTTAACATAAATAACTTCATCTGCACCATACTCTCCTAACTCTTTTAGTTTATCATCTAGTTCAGAACCTAAGAGTACAACTGACACATCTACTCCTAATTTATCTGCTAAATCTCTTCCTTTTCCTAAAAGTTGATAAACTACACTCTGAATTTCATTTCGAAATTGCTCACCAATTACCATTACCCCTTTGAATTTAGAAAGGTCCATTTTTGGGATTTTAAACTCTTCCTTCTCTATTGTGATCACCTCAACGGGACAAACATCAACACAAGCTCCACATAGCGTACATTCACCAGTAATACATGCTACATTATCTTTTATTTCCATTCCTCCAAATGGACAATTGTCAACACATGCTCCACAGCCTGTACATTCTTCTGTATCAATTATTATCGACATTTTTAACCTCCTTATATTAGCTTATCCTCCTTTAGTTTTTGACATAATTCACTTACTCGCTCTTCTATAGAGCCTTCCAAGATAATATGTTCTCCCTTTCTTTTGGGAACAAATATCCTCCAAACTTCTGTCTGAGAGCCTACCAAACCAATATTTTTCTTAACTGCTTCGATATCTTCATGATTTAAATATTTCACTTCCTTTTCATAAGAATCAACTATTCCATCTAAAGTAGGATATCTTGGTTCGTTGAGATCTCTAAGAACAGAAACAAGCACGGGTAATTTGGTTTCTATTATAACAACCTCTTCCCCTCGAAATGCGCGTTCAACAATAACTTTGTCATCCCTAATCTCAAATTTTTGTACATAAGTAATTTGAGGGATACCTAATTCTTCTGCCACTTCTGGCCCTACTTGAGCAGTATCTCCATCAATTGCTTGAGTTCCACAAATCACTAAATAATTATCTCTCTCTCCATAATTCTCTAGTAATTTTTTGATAGCTAATGATAGAGTATGAGATGTCGCCAAAGTATCTGCGCCCGCAAACGCCCTGTCGGTAAGTAAATATGTTTCATCTAAACCCATAGCCAATGCTTCTCGAAGAGCCTCTTCTGCTTGAGGAGGCCCCATACTGATGCCAATTGTTTCAGCTCCATATTTCTCTTTTAATTCTAAAGCCAATTCAATTCCATTTTTATCCATAGGATTGATGATGCTTGGGATACCTTCTCTTACTAAAGTATTTGTTTCTGGATCAATCTTAACTTCAGAAACTCCTGGTACTTGTTTAATACAAACAAATATTTTCATTACACTTCACCTTAAAATCCTTTCCTTAATAAATGATTAGCAATTACATAACGCTGAATCTCTGAAGTTCCTTCATATATTTCAGCCATTTTAGCATCTCGAAAATATCTCTCTACATCATAGGCTTTCATTAATCCATATCCACCATGGATTTGTACAGCATCATGAGCAGCTTGCATTGCTGATTCAGAAGCTACTAATTTAGCCATTGCCCCAGCATGTCCATAATCCTCTCCGATATCGCATTTATATGCTGCTTTATAAGTTAATAACCGTGATGACTCCACCGCAGTCGCCATATCTGCTATTTTCCATTGAATTCCTTGGAAACGTCCGATTTTTTGACCAAATTGCACCCGTTCATTTGCATATTTTATTGATGCTTCAAGGCAAGCTTGTCCAAGCCCAACACATTGAGCTGCCATTAAAATTCTTCCATAATCTAAAATTTGCATACCCAATCTAAAACCTTGTCCCACTTTTCCTAGGATATTTTCTTCTGGTACTCTTACGTCTTGAAATACTAATTCAGAAGTATTTGAAGCACGAACCCCTAGTTTATCTTCTCTTACTCCCACAGAATATCCTGGTGTGTTAGTATCAACAATAAATATTGTTAATTCCTTTCTTCTTCCTTTTTGTCCCGTTGTCGTCACAACTAATAGAGTTTCAGCAATGCCTCCATTTGTAGCAAAAATTTTGCTTCCATTCAGAATATATTCATCTCCATCCTTGACAGCGGTCAGTTGTACTCCTCCAGCATCAGAACCAGCGTTCGCTTCTGTTAATGCAAATGCTCCTAATTTTTCTCCAGTTGCAAGATCTACTAAAAAGCGATCTTTCTGATCATCCGTTCCATAAATGTAAATCGGGTAAGCACAAACTGAACAATGAACTCCGGTCGTAATGCTCCATGAGGCATCTATACGTCCAATCTCTTCTGTAACAATACAAAAACTAATAGTATCATCTTGTAGACCTGCTCCACCATATTCTTTTGGAATACACGTCCCAAAATATTTCATTTTCTTCATTATTTCAAATACTTTAGGATCTAACTGAGAGGTTTGATCACTCTCCTCTGCTACTGGAGCAATATATTCCTCTGAAAATTCTCTTGTTATCTTTCGAATCATTTTCTGTCTCTTAGTAAGCGAAAATTCCATAAATTATCACATTCTTTTCGAATTAATTTAAACTAATATTGTTTTTTAGAATATTTAATATTTATATCCAAATTAAATCCAATAAAAACATTTATATTTTTGAAATAGATAATTTGAATTAAAATATAAAAATCTCCCTTAAATTGGAAAATAAATCTTCTTAAATTTTATTTGATTGATTATGGCAAATTATATAATAATTTACAAAGAAAAAAAGATAAAAGCTGATAATTATATTCTTTTAACAATTATAATTTTGTATTTTATTTTGTTTTTTTTATCTAAAAGAGTTTGGATAATGGGTTTACTCGTATTCCCCATGATTTCTTCAGTTATATATGGATGCTTTAAAATTCTTTACGTTTTCTTTTCTAGTTTCGAGGAGCAAAAAAAAAAGATTCTAGATCTTTGTTATGGTTTATTCTTGATACCATTTGGGCTTTCTTTTTTGTATTTAATATTTAGTTATCCCCATATTCATCTTGGCTATATTATTTATTTCATCGCAATTATAGTCATTATTATAGGAGCAGCAGCAATCATTAAGGGGTTTGTTATTGATGATTTTTCAAGAATATCTCGAAATTGTAATATTTGTATTGGAATTTTTTCAATCATTTTCTCAATCATTAGTTGTGTAAATTCTCAGGAGTTTTTTATAATTTATTTAATCGTTCATATCACATTAATTATCTTAAATAGTATTAGTAGAAGTATGTTATATTTAAGCGAATTTAATATTCGTTTCTTAGATCTTAGAAAAGCAATTGTGCTTAAATTTTTACTGGAAATAATTAGCGAACCTATTTATATTATAGAACCTATTAAATAGTTTAATTTAAAAAATTTATTAGTATTTTCTTCCCAATTAGAGGATAATTTATAGTATATAAATTTAGATATGAATTTCATTTGATATTGAAACTTTTTTTCAATTTCAGATTTAAAACATTGGCGCAATTTTTATTAAAACTATTTTTAATATCTGAGATAGTAAAATAAAATTTTCAGAGGTGTAATAAGAATGAATTTAACATGCACCAATTGCGGAAAAATAATTGAAACTATCCCTCTAAGTTGTGGTTTAAGTATTTCCCTTAATTCTTCAGCAAATAAATGGGAATGTGACTTAGGGGAATGTGATGTAAGAGGGATAAAAGAAATTTTGTGCACAAATTGCTGTAGCAAGTTAGCTTAACAAATTATTTAAAATAATTTTTTTTTAAAATTTATTTCCGCATTCAATACAAAATTTATTTTTTATAGGATTTTGCTTACCGCATTTACTACATTTCTTAAATTCTTGATTAATTTCTTCAATAATTTGTTCTTGGGAGCTTTTTTCAGAAAATTCATTTCCACATTCAATACAAAATTTGTTTTCTTTAGGATTCTCTTTCCCACATTTACTGCACACCTTAAATTCTTCTGTTTTATCAATAGAACTTGGTTTTGTGGATTCTTTATTCAAAACTTTATTCCACATTGCTATACCTTCTTTTTCATCTACTTTATATTTCTTATTTATCTTTTTCCAATTTATGTTAGCTACAACTCCATTTGTATACAAGCTGTCGATAATTTGAGCAATATTCTTTATTTTTTCTTCTGTTTCAGCATGAATTTTAATTTGTTGTAAATGATTTTTTTCATTATGCGCCCATCCAATATAAAGGTCTTGATCTTCAAAATATATTTTAGCATTAGGAGCATATACAACGTAGGTTGATCCTCTTGATCCACCGCTTCTTCCTTTAACAAAAGATGGATCAATTTGACTAATATAATTTTGGACTGCGTTATCTGTATGGGGAACAACCCTAGCAAAAGTTTGTCTTACACCGCTTGGATGAGCATATAGAGTTACACCGGGAAGTTTTAATAAACCTAATTTTTCAGCTTGATCTCGAATCTCATTACCCATTTTAATTTTTCCTCACTAATCTTATTAGAATGATTAAAAATACGGATTATATAAATATAAATGTTTTTGATTTCCAATTAATTAAAAAACATTTTCTTAATTATTATTATTTAGAGTAAAATTTTATGATTATGACAGAATTACTTGATTAAAAGAATATCTCATTATTATATTAAACCAATTCAAATTGAATTAATTTAAATGAACCCATTCTTTAAGAAATGAAGCAAATAAACAAGCATTTTAAACTAACTAAATTAGATACTAGAGTCTTTTCTATTCAAGAAAATATCTCAGAAATTCATCCTATCTATAGAAATGATCCTCTTAATCTTTATATAGTGCTAGGATCTAAAAGAGCAATATTGCTTGATACCGGGTGTGGTCTTTATCCTTTAAAGCCTATTGTAAAAGATATAATAGAAGGAAGAGAATTAATTGTAATAAATTCACATGCTCATTGGGACCATATTTTAGGGAATCACGAATTTGAAGAGGTTTATATTCATAAAAATGAAGCAAATATTATTAAAAACTATTATAATCTTACGTTTTTGCGGAATTCACCCAGAAAAAGTGTAAAAAAGTATGAAAAATACAATTTTCTCATCCCTCCTGCTGATAAAATTCTTAATCTTCATGATAGGGATATATTTGATTTAGGAGATCTGAATGTAGAAATCATACATGCTCCTGGGCATTCTCTTGGTTCTATTTGTCTAAAGACAAATAATATACTATTCACGGGAGATGTAGCCTATTATGGAGATATTTTTTTACCTCCTCGAAGCGAATTCCCTATCGTATTAAAAACGCTCTCTGATTTAATCAATATTTCAGAAAAATACGAAGATATAATTCTATTTCCTTCACATTGCAAATCTCCTTGTAGTATTAAATTGTTAAAAGATCTTATGAATGAGATTAAATCAATAAATAAGAATTGGGAATTAAGAATTTTTGATAATTTTTTCGATGCTTGGCGAATAAATAGCAAAAATTTTACTTTTATTATCTCTGAAAAAAAAAATAAATGAATCTAAAAAGTTATATTTTATTAAGGGATAAAAAAATATAATTTTAAAAACTCTAAATATATTAAATTTGTTTTATTAATGTGATTTCCAATGGTAATGAATGATTTAATCACTCCAGAAAATATTAAAACCGGCATTAAAGCGGGTTTTACTTTCTTAAAAAACAAAACTAGAAAAATACCTATGGCCGTAAATTATGATTTAACCTGGGAGTGTAATTTAAATTGTAAACATTGCTATTTTAATGCATCAAAAAGTGAATTAGGTAAATATTCCTCTAGATCCATACAAAATTTAACGGATCAACAATGGCTAAAAGTATTTAATCATCATAGAGATTTAGGAATTGTAAGTGCGGCTCTAACAGGTGGTGAACCCACTCTTAGAATGAATTTAATAGAGCATGCTCTTAAAATATTTCCTACAATCCAAGTTGCATCTAATGGCCTAATAAAATTACCAAATTTTAAGGGTCTTAAACAACCAGTTTATTGGGTAAGTTTAGATGGTGGAGAAGAAATGCATAATTCAATACGAGGGGCAAAAATATTTCAAAGAATTATCAAAAATATTGAGGATGATAAAAGAGTATTTATCTCACATACTATTAGTTCAATGAATTATAAGGAAATTGAGAAAGTAGTAAAAATTGCCTATGATATTGGTGTGTCTGGTATTTTTTTCTTATTTTATACAGGTGTTTCTGGTGATCCATTATTATTAAGCGGAGAGATGCTTAAGTCAGTAACCAAAAGTATTTTAAAAATTTTAAGCGAATATGGGGATTTTATTATATTCTCGAGGAAAATGCTCGAATTATACATTACAAAAGAATTTGTCCCTAATTGTATATTTAAAATGGGTGGTGTTAAAAGTTATTATCCTAATGGTCAACGGAAATTTTGCGTAATGGGAAATTCAGAAAAATTATGTGAGAACTGTGGGTGTATCGTCCCTATAGCTGAATATGCAGCAAGTAAATTTGACTTAGAAACATTAAGAAAAATTAATCGTTTTTCTTTTTAAAAAAATCATCTAATTCTTATAAAATACTATTTCAATATTTATGATACTTAAAATTTTTTAATAAGATAAAACAATAGTAATTTATTATTAATTAAGAAATTAAATTTATTTCTTCAATTCGATTAAAAGTGTTAAAATTATGTATGATGATGAATATTTAGAAAAGATCAGAAGAGAAAAAGAGAAATGGGAAAAAAAGTTCAAGGATGTAAAAGAGCGTGATGTAAAATTCGAAACAGATTCGGGAATTCCAGTTAAACGATTATATACTCCCTTAGATGTAAAAACGAATTATATTGAAGATATCGGATTTCCAGGACAACCCCCATATACGCGTGGACCATATCCGACTATGTATCGGGGAAGAATTTGGACTATGCGTTTGTTTAGTGGACATGGAACTCCTGAAGAAACGAATGAGCGGTGGAAATTCTTATATGAGCATGGCGAAACAGGATTTAGCGCGGCGGTTGATGCATTAACATTTAATGGAATCGATCCTTCAAATGCTGATGGAGCACCGGAAGTAGGAACATCTGGAGTTCCTCTCTATTGTATTGATAGTTTATTTGCTTTAACTGAAGACGTCCCAATCGATAAAATAAGTGTAGCATTAGTGGTAGAACCGTTTACATCTGCTCCAGTTTCTGCTATGTATTATAATATGGCAAAAATGAAAGGTTATGATTTAACTCAGCTTATGGGAACTACACAAAATGATATTTTGACCATGACCGTCGGTTATATTCCCTATAAGAACGTTCCCCCGAAACATTTACTTGATTTGGCTTGTGATTTTATTGAATGGACTGTTCCAATGGGTAATGTGCCAAAATGGCATCCAATTAATTTTACTGGATATAATTATCGAGAGGGCGGTATAGATGCTGTTCAAGAATTAGCTTTTGTTTTTGCAAGTGCGTGTTCTCATATCGATAATATAGTCGATCGAGGATGGAAAGTGGACGATTTTGTGAATAGATTAGCATTTCATCTTTCGGCACATAAAGATTTCTTTGAGGAAATTGCAAAATATAGAGCCGCGAGAAGAATATGGGCAAAATTAATGCGAGATCGATATGAGGTAGAAGATCAAAAATCTGTGCAATTTAGATTTCATGTACAAACCGCTGGAAGTTCCTTAACTGCTCAATTACCCAAAGTCAATATTATTAGAACTGCTATCCAAGCACTCGAAGCTACTATTGGAGGTTGTCAATCTCTCCATACAAATTCTTTTGATGAAGCTATATGTTTACCCTCTAAAGAGGCCGCTCTAATTGCCCTTAGAACTCAGCAAATAATTTCGGATGAAACTAGAATTGCTAATACTGTTGATCCAATGGCCGGATCCTATTATGTTGAATGGTTGACTGATGAAATTGAAGAGCGAGTTTGGAATTATATGGATAAAATTGAAAAAGTAGGATCAATAGATAAAGCTTTATCAACCGGCTGGTTATATAAAGAAATGAGAGATGCGTTTCATAAAAGACAGAAAAAGATGGAGACTGGAGAAGAAATAACCTTAGGCGTGAATAAATATCCAGTTCCGTATGATGAGGTCACTGATGTGTTTAGAACAAATGAAGAAGCTATGAAAATTGAAATAGAGCGTATTGAAAAATTAAAAAAGAGACGAGATAATAATAAACTAGAGGAAATTCTTGATGAATTACGAAAAGTTTGCGAACGAGAGGAAAATGTAATGCCTGTTGTAATGAAAGCCACCAAAGAGGGAGCTACTGTGGGAGAAATCTGTGATATTTATAGGGAGATATGGGGTATTTGGGATCCCCCTCTCGCCATTTAAACTGGAGGTGTTAAAATGCAGCAAACTAAAAAAATTAGAGTCCTTATGAGTAAGCCAGGAATAGATGGTCATTGGCGAGGTGGTATTGTTGTATCAAGAGCTTTAAGAGATGCAGGTATGGAATTGATTTTTGGAGGATTTCAAAATATCACTCAAATTGTGGAATCTGCAGTCCATGAAGATGTAGATATTATTGGATTAAGTATTCATTCTGGAGCTCATCTTGCATATACCAAGCAACTAATAGACAAATTACAAGAAAAAGGGTTAAAAGGCGATTTTATGATATTAGTAGGGGGGGTTATTCCTGCTAAAGACTTTTCAACGCTCAAAGAAATGGGAGTTGCAGGAGTATTTGGTCCTGGAACTATGACTCAAGATATTGTAGATTTTATTCATAAAAATATTGAAACAAAATAAATTTGAAAGAATTCATTTTTTTTATTCCTTCTTTTTTACGATTAATGGTTAATAAGACTAGAAGTAATGAGAATTACGTAAAAAATACAATATTTATGATTTTAAGAAGAATTATTAATCTCTAATTAAAACAATTAGGATTTCATAAATTAATAATAGGAATAAATATTTTTCTACCCAAGAATTACAGAAAATTCTGTAATCTTATTTGAAAAAATATAGTGAGAAATGATGATATTATGGTGCATTCTTTTTGAATAAGAAATATAACATTGAAGAATTATGTAAACGATTCAAGAACCACGATAAAGTAGCCTTAGCAAGATTAATTACACTCGTAGAGAATAATCCAGATTCTGCATTAGAAATCTTTAAGCAGTTTGATGATATTGAAAATGAATCCTATATAATTGGGATCACAGGCAGTCCAGGAGTTGGCAAAAGCACGTTGACTGGGCAAGTTGTAAAGCGATTAGTAGAGAAAGATATGAAAATAGGGGTAATTTCTGTTGATCCAACATCTCCTTTCACTGGAGGGGCATTTTTAGGAGATCGAGTACGCCTCTCAGAAATCTCTTGCCATCCCAATGTCTTTATGAGAAGCCTCGCATCAAGAGGATATAAAGGAGGAATTTCTCGGGCTGTTTTTGACATCTCTCTATTATATGAAGCATTTGGTATGGATATCATTATTATTGAAACAGTTGGTGTTGGGCAAGCAGAATTCGAAATTTATAATCTTGTATATAGTACAATAGTAATATTAATTCCAGGCGCTGGGGATGCGATTCAAATGCAAAAAGCAGGAATAATAGAAATCGGGGATATTTACGACGTAAATAAAAAGGATTTGGGAGGAGAAGAGGTGGTGGTACAGATAGAAATGATGCTGGATGATGCAACATCTTCTCAAAGCGGATGGAGGCCTCCAGCACACATGACTAACTCTTTAAGCGGTGAAGGAGTTGATGAATTAATTGAAAGTATCTGGGAACACAAAGATTATATTAAAATGTCAGGATTGATTGAAGAAAAAAAGAAACAACGATATGCCTACAAAGTAAAGGATGCAATTATGAATAAAATTGAATCTATATTATTGAATAATCTATTTAATGAAGAGGAATTAATAGATATCGGTTCTAATATAATCAATAATAAATTTAAAATTCATCAGAAGATTCATAATATTTTTGATAAAGTTCATTTTGAAATAAAAAAAGAATAAAGACCCTCTTAATATGAATTAAATAGTTTATTTATTAATTCTTCTTTCAGTTTTTATTAGAAATTACTTTAATATTTCTAATTCTTTTTGAAAAATATATTATTATATAGAACTTGGTATAAACTCTATATAAAACCGTTTTAAAAAATTATAAAAGGATTATTGATAATGAAAAAAGTTAATAAGTTAGAAATGGAGGATTATTCTACAAAAGGCGCTATAGCGTATAGTTTTGGACATCTTTCCTTAATTACAGCTTATCAATCATTTTCTTATCTTGTTTTTACATTTTATTTCGCAGTTATAGGAATAGATGTAAACTTAATGACAATAGGTTACCTTATTTGGAGTGTCTGGAACGCTTTCAATGATCCAATCATGGGATATATTAGTGATAGGACTCATACAAAATATGGCCGTAGAAGACCATATATTATGGCTTTTCTTTTACCTCTTGCGTTAACGATGTTTTTTTTGTTTTTTGCCCCTAAATCTTATGGGATAACTGATCAAATATCAAACTTTGTATATTTTACAATAATTATTTTGATTTTTGAGTTCTGCTATACAACATATGATATTAATATTTCATCTACCTTTCCAGAAGTGTTCATTACTGAAGCATCAAGAGTAAAAGCAAATAATGTTAGACAAATTTTTACCATTGTAGGGTTAATATTTGCATTTATTATGCCTACCTTTTTCATAGATGATTTTTCTGATCCAGCTCAACTACCCAACTTCCATTTATATGGCATTATCTTAGTTTTTATAATAATTTCTATTGGACTAATATTTCTGCTTTTTACACCTCGGGAAAGAAAAGAATTTCAAGAAGATTATCTGAACGTACCTAAATTTTTGGAATCTTTTAAAATATGTTTGAAAAGTAAATCCTTTCGATGGGCTTTACCTGCATTTATAGGAGCATTTTTTATTGAGTCTATTCTTCCTACAATAGTCCCTCTATTTGGTAAATATGTTTTGAATATTGAAGACTCTATGTTTCAGTCAATAATGTTAGGAATTACCTTTATCTCTGCAGCCATTTTTGTAAACTTTTTGTGGAAACCTGTAGTAAAAAAAGTTGGTGTCAGAATGATGTGGATTATATCTTCCATAATCTGGATAGTTACATTGATACCCGTGCTATTTATTAATGATAGATGGTCAGGTTTAATTGTCTTCTTTTTATTTGGAATTGGTTTAGCGGGTTCTCTTTATGCTAAAGCTTTAATAATCTCTGACATTATTGATGAAGATGAATTAAACACAGGTACGAGACGAGATGCGAGCTATTTTGGCATATACATTTTCTTTTTAAGAATTGGTTATATTTTTGTTTTTCTTTCTATAAATCTTGTATTTAATAGTGTAGGATGGAAACTATATGAACCTGAAACAATAACTCCGGCTCAAATATTCGGATTAAAACTTTTAGGCTCAATCTTTCCCATTATAGCGTTGATCTTCGTCATTCTTGCAATGTATAAGTATCCTTTACATGGAGAATATTTAAAATCTGTTCAAGAAAAATTAGATAAAATTCACACAGACAAAAAAAATAAAGTTAAAACAAAAAACAATTAAATTTCTTTTATTTTTTTCTTGAGTTTAAAAAAATTAATATATAATTCCAATTTTTTGTAAATGGTTAATATTTATGAAAGATGAAATTTCTTTAAAAGATATAGCGGCTTTAAAGTCAGTTTTAATCTTAACAAATGAATTTT